>ERZ773108.324-NODE-324-length-54628-cov-8.287688_pt1 | contig 54628 bp, 54 predicted proteins | sample MGYA00580570_ERZ773108 | MGnify/ENA primary metagenome ERZ773108 (study PRJEB29015, sample SAMEA2737840) | human gut metagenome | biome: human gut; feature: human-associated habitat; material: faeces | place: China | collected 2012 ...
AACGGTTTCTTTCCAAATATGCTCTACTTTTTTTCTTGTCTTTTTTGTAGGCTCTACTTGTTTACCCCAACATTTATTATAGAGCCTTTTTCTATTGCGATGATATTGAATATCGATTTGCCTGTTTATGCCGCTGTTTATACAGTGCCAAGCGACAGCGGTGAGGCGGACACCGTTTATGTTGCCGGAAATCCAAATGCTTATCCGCTTGAATATTACAGTAAGGAAGATAAAGCTTTTTGCGGTGTTTTCCCCGATATGCTGAAGGTTGTATCCGAAAAAACAGGCATTTCATTTACCTATATTTCAGCTTCTTCCGAAAATCGGCAGAAAGAGCTTTCCCGCAACAATCAGGTTGAATTGTTGACAGTACTCTCCGATAAACAGGACGAGTGCAAAGTGGATGTACTGTTGCCGGTTTTAGAGTTTTATTCTAAAGGGGAAAATACAACTTATTGCATAGGCTTTACCGAAATTACTTCTCCCGGACTTATCGGGAAAATAAAAAATGCCTTTTCGGAAATATCCGAAGAGGAAAAAATGGGGTTTTTACTCGTCAATTCAAGTAATGATCCTGAGTTGAATAACAAAGACCGTTTAATAAAAATAATAATTTTGTCAATTTCTTTTCTTATTGTCATTTGCGGTTTTCTTGCCGTCATTGCCGTCAAAAGAAAAAAACACAGCAATCAAGATTCGATGATTGACGAATTGACGGGTATAGGCAATGCAGAATATTATAATTATGCCTTTGAACAGCTGCTATCCCGTCAATCTAAAAATCTTTATGCTGTTGTTTATTTGGCATATGAAGTTGAAAAAATAAGCTAAGCATTTAATGCGGAGAAAAAACAATTAAGGAAATTGAGAGTTATGCTGCTGCACACTTAAATTCAAAAATTGCCTCCGCCGAATACTTGGCAAGGATAAATGACGGAGTTTTTGTAATGCTTATACAGGCACCTACAGAAAAAGAATGTGCAAGCAAAGTGTTCGAGGTTGTTGACAACTTAAACCTATATTTGCAGGAATTTTATCCAAATATGGCAAATGCTTTCAGAGCAGGAGTGTCAAGGCTTTGCGAACATCCTGATTGCAATGCCGAAACTGCATTTTATAATGCAAAGCAGGGTTATTTTGCAGCTCTAAAGAGCAATACTTCTGCAGTGATAACCTGTGAAAACCACTTGACACAAAGCAGAAGACAGGAAAAATTGCGAAAGGATGTTGCCAATGCGGTTATCGATGGCGAATTTCGTGTGTATTTACAGTTTATCAATGAAAATAAATCCGGAAAAATTTGCGGTGCGGAGGCTCTGTCACGCTGGCAAAATAGAGAATACGGTATATTGCGCCCACACGAATACATTGATATTTTGAAAGAAACCGAACAAATAATAGCACACGATTACAAAATGTTTTCTGCTGTATGCCGACAACTTGAGGCTTGGTGTACCGAACCGTATAATCGACTTTTTTTAACCTGCAATTTCACAAGGACTTCGCTCAGTCAAAATAATTTTTTCGACCGCATATCCGAAATTTCATCCGCTTACAAATTTGAACGCAGTCGACTCGTTCTTGAAATTACCGAAGATTCAATTGCTGAAAATTCAAAGGCAGTTTCGGAAAATATCAGCAAATGCCGCAGAGCAGGGTTTAAAATAGCGATTGACGATATGGGTGCGGGATTTTCGTCTTTTGCCGACTTATATGATAATGAAATTGATTTAGTAAAAATCGCTGGAGAATTTATTACCTCTTCCACATCTGAAAGGCGGCAAACTATGCTTTCAAATATAATAACACTTGTGCATGAGTCCGGAGCAAAGGCTCTTTGTGAGGGAGTTGAAAATTTGGGACAAGCGGAATTTCTCGATAAAATAAATTGTGATATGATGCAGGGATTTTATTTTTCAAAAATTCTTCCTTTGGTTGAATGTGAAAAATTTCTTAAAAATGAAAACATCACAGAAGGAAAATTTTTTAAAACTAACACAGAAAATGTTTGCAGAGTATATTAAAGATAGATTTCCGAGTCGGGGGTGCGGACATATTCTTGGACTCCAAAAGGAGTAGACAAATATGTACACGAAAGAGCAAATTGAAACTGCATTAAAGGAATTTGAACGATTAGGTTCTGTACAAGCAACGATTACATTATTAGGTTATCCGTCAAGCAGTTCTTTGTATAAATGGTATGAACGAAAGCTCGCTAATAAAAAAAATTATCATGGTTCTCCCCAAAAACCGTATAATGTTGAACATAGATATATAAATTCTGCCGAGCATCCTCGTTATTCTGATACAAATTTAAAATTAGAGGCAATAAAACGTTGCTTTTCTCTTGGCGAAAATGTAAAATATGTATCAAGAGAAATAGGTTACAGCCGCATGAGCATATATAAATGGTATCGGCAATATAAAAAGTATGGAGTGTCCGGACTGATGTCGTCCAAGAAACAAATCAAACGAGAAAATATAGACTTTAATGCAGAATCCACTTGCGGATATTGAAGAAGTATCAAGGTGGAAATATTCTGGGGAAAGCGAACTACTATTAATACCATATTACGATGAAATGCTAGATTTTTCTAAGGTGGCAGTATTTCATTTGGATATCATGATAGACGATGGGACGATTTCATCTGTGAGTAGTTTTATTACAGGATTAAGCAGATGTGTACGGCTCGATAATTCTGTAACTAGTATTGCGGCTCGAGGAGCTGTTAAATGCATGTCGAAGACAGCTATTGACGAGATGATTGATAAGATGCCAACTTATATTTCCAAATCGTTAAGAAGAGGAAAGCATTATTTGTGTAGAGATTTTAGTTTGTAAAGTGGTCTAAAAATTTTCTGGATTTCTGCGCCTTTCTGTGGTACTGTTGTGTACTGCAAAGGAGGTGCTGATGTGGCACGAATGACTGTAGAAGAAGTTTACAGAGGCGAAAAGTATGATGTGATGAGTGCAGCAACGGCAGACTATCTTATGAACGGCCGTCCTGCAGAGTATGACGAGCGGACTTGGCTTGATATGCTGCTCGTAAAATATGCGCTGATTGCAGCAGAGAAAATGAAAAGCGAGGGCGACACGGTGTCGGGTATGACCGATAGCGTGCCGCCCTCTTTCTATGTGAGGTGGAATGAGCATGACAACACTTGAAGATCTGTATTACGGAAATATCGCTCCGTACGAGCGGTACATAAGGCACGGCTCACGGGAAGAAAAAGTTCTGAAACTGCTCTGCCGAAATGAAGAAAGCCTTACTAAAAATCTGAATAACCGACAGAAAGAAATATTTAATAAATTCACTGACTGCCAAAAGGAGCTGAGCGGAATCACAACCCGTCAGGCCTTTGCCGACGGGTTCAGCTTGGCAGTGCAGATTATGGTTGAAGTTATGGGCCGCACTGAAACGGAAGAAGAAATGTAATTCTTCTCTGCCGCGGTGCAGTTAAAACCTACACCGCAGAAAACAAAGAAAACAGTATTCTCAAAAACGGCTGAAATATTCACTGAGCTGCTCAAAACCTTGACAAAACTTTCGCTATGTGTTATACTTCAGACAGTTAAGGACAACTGAATAAGTAAAAATCCAATTTTGAGTTTCGGACTCGCACTTACATAATCTCCGATGCAATGTCGCATCGTGATTTGTAGTGCGGGTCTTTTTGTTTTGATCCGCCGAAAACTGTTTGGAGGGTTAAATATGAAAACACCAATCTACAAAAGCTATGAAGATCTGCCGCTATACTTAAATGCCGAAACAATTTCAAAAGCTCTCGGCATTGCTATCTCTTCGGCATACGAGCTGATGCAGGAAAAAGATTTCCCGTCATTCAAGGTAGGCAGCCGCAAGCTCGTTGAAAAAGAAAAGTTCCGCAAGTGGGTGGACGAACATTCGGGTGGCGGTAAATGAAATACAATCGCTATCCGAAACGGGACGCACTAAAGGATTATTTCCCCGTGCCGAATGAAATATTTTGTTTGGGACTGAGCAGCGGTGAGATTGCTGTCTATGCGTATCTGCTCCGATGTGAAAATCGAAAAACCTTTCAGTGCCATCCAAGCTACAAAACGATTGGCAACGCTGTCGGCATGAGCAAAAACACCGTCAAGAAATATGTGGACAGTCTGATTGAAAAGCAGTTAATTACTGCCGAGCCGACTTCCGTTATCACCCAAAAAGGAGAAAAGCGCAACGGAAATTTGCGCTATACAATCCGCCCGATTGCGGAAGCATTAGAGCAGTATTACGAGCAACAGCTGATACGGCTACACGAAGAAAATCGGCGTCAGGCAGCCTTGAAAAAACTCGCCGAATTTGACCGCAAACACGGGAAATCGGCGGTTTAAGGGCAGTTTTACGGCTCGTCCGAAAACAAGCAGGAGAAAGCGAGGGGTTGCCTTGCTTTCCCCTCGCAGGGAACAGCGGACGGCAACGCCGACCGCACAAGGCTTTGTATGGCTTTTAAGAACGGTTATAAAAGCTTCAATTTCGGGGTTGCGGCGATAAAAACCTCGCTGATTTAGGGGTTGCGAATTTTACCGCAAATTTAGCTGGATATTCCGCCATGTATGTGGTATTGTGTGTTCGGCTGGGAGGTGATACTATGGCAAAGCGAAGGCCGTCGGGAGACGGTATGGTGCGCAAGCGCGAAGACGGAAGATGGGAAGGCCGCATCGTTGTCGGTCACAAAAAGAATGGCGATCCGATTCACCGCTATGTGCTTGCCCGAACACAAAAGGAGTTAATCGTAAAGCTCCACGACTGCATCGAGATGTACCGCGATGCCGACCTCACCGAGGATTCGAATATGACGCTCGGCGAATGGCTCGACCGATGGATCAATGAATATATGATCTTCACAATTCGCGAGAGCACGCTGGATTCTTACAAAGCGATGATTAAAAATCAAATCAAACCGTATCTCGGCGACAGACCTTTGTCGGCGCTGACCACGCAGGAACTTCAAAAATTCTATAACACCGTCAAAAAGAAAGGTCGTGTGAAACCTGACAGGCTACACGGTACAGAGCTTGCCGACAGTATGGTGCGCGGTATTCATATGATGTTGCACGAAGCACTCGATATGGCGGTGCGTCTACGGCTGATTGTTAAAAATCCAACGGTCGGCACAACGATTCCCAAAAACAATTATCCGCCGAAGCAGATACTCAATGACGAACAGCTTGAGCGATTCATGCAGCGCATCCGACAGGATGAGCGGTGGTACGATTTCTTCTACACCGAGCTGACCACAGGACTGCGGCGGGGTGAAATCTGCGGACTGAAGTGGGAGGACTTCGATGTGGAAAACGGAAAGCTGAAAGTGAGGCGCTCGGTTGCTAAAAGGAAAGGCGGCGGATTGAATATCGGCGAAACCAAAACCGAGACGGGAACGCGCACGATTGTCCTGCCGCCGAGCACTGCGGAACTTCTGCGGAAGCGAAAAGAAACGGCAGTCAGCGAATGGATATTCCCGAATATCTATGAGCCCGAAAAACCGATGCACCCCGACTATGCTTACCACCGATTAAAAACACTGTTAAAACAGGCTGAGCTTCCGCTGATTCGGTTCCACGATCTGCGCCACACCTTCGCCACTCACGCGCTGGCGGGTGGCGTGGATGCGAAAACCCTGTCGGGAATCCTCGGGCATACCAACGCCAGCTTTACGCTGGACACCTACACCCATGTGACCACCGACATGCAGAGAAACGCTTCCACTATCGTGGGGAGCTTTATGGATGAGATTATGCTTGAAGGAGATGATACCAATCGCTAAAAAAAGAAAAAATGGTGAGGGCACATTACGCCTGCGAAAAGATGGGCGGTGGGAAGGCCGGGTTGTTATAGACTACAACGAGAAAGGTCAGCCGATTACAAAATGCGTAACCGCCAAGACGAAAACGGAATGCAGTGTAAAGCTGGAAAATCTCAAAGATCAGTGCGGACGCTCTTCCGATAAAATTAAACCGGATATGCCGTTCGGGAATTGGATCGACTTCTGGTATCAGGCCTACTGCCGACACACACTCCGCATTACCACAAGAACCGACTATGAAAACCGCATTTACAATCATATCATTCCCGAAATCGGAAAAATTCCGCTGAACAGGCTGTCTCAGTCGGATTTACAGCAATTCTACGCAAAGGAAAAGACAGACGGAAGAAAACTGCATGCAAAAACTTACGGAAAGGGACTTTCGGACAGAACGATAAGGGGGATACATGCCAACTGCCGCACAGCTTTACAGCGGGCGGTGCAGGAGGGCTTAATTCGCACCAATCCCGCCGTCGGCTGTAAGCTGCCGCCGAAGAAAGCACGGGAGATGCAGGTGCTCACGCAAAATGAGATTCTGCGGTTTCTGCATCAGGCAAAGGAAGAGGGATATTATGAGCTTTTTCTGCTGGAGCTCGGCACGGGAATGCGGCGCGGTGAAATATTGGCGCTCAAATGGAGCGACATCAACTTCGCAACAGGAGAGCTTCGCATTGAACGGCAGGTATATATCATCAAGGCAGAGGTGATTATATCGGCGCCGAAAACAAAAGCCTCGATACGCACTGTTATTCTGCCGCCGTCACTCCTCAAAACTCTCGCAGTGTATAAAGAAACGGTGGATTCGGAATGGATGTTCCCATCTCCGACGGATAACGGCAGACCGAGAAATCCGTCATCGGTTAGAAAACGGTTACAACTGATCTTGGAACGGGCAGGCTGTAAAAAGGTGCGCTTTCACGATCTGCGGCACACCTTTGCGACCATGGCGCTGGAGCACGGTATGGATGTGAAAACGCTCTCGGCAACCATAGGCCATCTGTCATCAGCAACCACGCTGGATATTTACAGCCATATCACCGATACTATGCAAAGGCAGGCGGCGGTGCATATAGACCGCAAAATCGGCGGCACAGACGCCCGTATGCCAACGATGAAGAGGGAAGAAAGGAAAGATACCGCCCCGGTCGAATTCTCGCCGTACAAGCCGAAAATACGCAAACCCGGGACGGGCTGTGTCACCATGATTAACGACCACCTGTATGAGGGACGGTACACACCAACCAACGCCTACGGCAAGCGGGAAAGCCACAACATCTACGCGAAAACAAGAGAAGAATGCGAAGAAAAGCTCGCGGAAATGATTGCAGAGGTTAAGGCGCAAATCAAGGCGAAAAAAGACAAAATGACAGGGTGACCGAAACAGTCACCCTGTCAAAATTTGAGGTACTGTAGACAAAGAGAAGGGATTATTCCTTTTTGTCAGATGTATCAATGATAGATGCCACAGTTCCAACGATCGTAACAGCCAATGTAGCAACGGCACCTAAAACGGTTCCTCCAACTTTAAGCACCTTATCTCTCGTATCCTTTTTACCTTCGGCGCATCTAATACAGTATTTTCCATCATTCTCTTGAAGAACGGTAAAACATTTAGGACAAACAAAAGATAACTCCCGCCCGCATTCGGGACAGATGGTTTCGGTTTCTTTATATTTCGTCTTTTTCTGCTTTGCAGAACAGTCTTGGTTAATGCAACCTTTGATTTTACCCATTATTAACCTCCGTGGGAATCCCCAGATAAATAGTTTTTTTTGGATTGCTCAATTGCTTGGAAAATTCCGACACATCTAACTTTAATTGAGCTCTCGAATTCCAAATTCCTTCATTCGTTCCATCATCGCTTATATCGCACTGAGCGAGCAACGCCGCGTTTTCTCCTACAGTAGTTTCGATGAATCTTGAATATTCGTCAAGAACTGCTGTCATAGCGGATAATTCGCCTTCGTTACAATAGATGCCAGCGCGAAGTAATGAAGCTTGGTGAATGAAGGCAAAGCATTGGTTAACACTTTGCATATGCTCGTCGATATATTCAATCCGCTTGCCTTTAACATGTTTGCCATCACGATTAGCTAAATGCTTAATGTCCGATTGCATGGTTAAAGTAAGTTCAAATGTGGCTTCGGTAAGTGCTTTTAAAGATTGTGCCACAAGTGCTTTCTGCATGGTTGAATCCGTCACAAGCCGGGATTCGGCATATAATGCCAGACCGCTGTAATACTGCGCAATTCTATCATTTTGCTGACCTTCCAAAACGCGGATGACACTGTGGTTTATCACTTGTATTTGATCGGTTATTTGAGACAACTGTTCCTGCAGGGCTTGCATTTGCAGGGCATTGGCTATTTGCGCGGAATCAATGCCTTTTCTAAAGTATTCTTTTTTGATGGGCAGTTTGGAACCAAACTTTCCATCGGCACCTCTTATTTGAGCCATCATCTTGCCCGATTTTTCTACTGACAGTTTAACAGCACCGCTTTCGATAGCCTTAAGCATACTGTCTCCAGCATCAACTACAAGTCTAAAGCCCTTTTGGGTAACTTGATGGATTTGAGCAACAGCGGGGGTTTGCTTAATAACAGCCCTATAAATATCTTTAGCGACAGCTTGTGCTTCTGCTAATCTTAACTTTAACCCACTTGACAAAAGAACAATTGGATAAGCATTATCATATGGTGATACATTTTTGATATCAGAAGATGCCAAATCGATAATTCCTGCATCGTATACTTCGTTCATATCGTTCTCCTTTTTCTAATGGATTATGTTTTTTCGCGAGAATGCAAAAGCCGCAGAGTCTCCCCCTGCGGCTCTCTTGCGGTCAAAGCCGCATTTTTGGTCGGAGTGGCGAGGCTCAAACTCGCGGCCTCCGCATCCCAAATGCGGCGCGCTATCAACTGCGCTACACCCCGATAGTTTATTTAATTGTGGTCGTGTAAGTGGTCAAATCTGTGGTCAAACACATTTTTGACTGCTTTTTTCTTTTTCCGAACCGCCCGAAATTCGCACGGTTAAAGGGTTTTCGGCGGTTGGCACCGATAAACGTCAGAAATGCCGTCTATGCTCCCAAATGTCGCGCGCTACCAACTGCGCCACACCCCGATAGTATATTTAATTGTGGTCATGTAAGTGGTCAAATCTGTGGTCAAACACATTTTTGACCGCTATTTTTTGTTTTCCAAACCGCCCAAAAATCGCACGGTTGAAGGGTTTTCGGCGGTTTTCGCTTTTGCACGGTGCGAACACTGTCTATGCTCCCAAACCACCCGCGCTACCAACTGCGCCACACCTCGATGTTTAATTTATACGACTTGAAATATTTTTATGACGAGACAATATAAACGGATAAATTTCCCGCTATGGGAAGAATTGTACCCTGATTGTATTGCCTAAATAATTATATTAAATTTTCGGTGAATTGTCAATATAAAATAATTAATAACTTTGAAATTTGTCTGCGTTATAAATAACGCTGCGCCGGACTTTGTTTCAATATGCCCGGCATTATGATATAATCAAACAAAATAGTTCCGAATTTACAGGTGAGAAAATGAGCACATACCGAATTGCAATTTGCGATGATGACGATATAATACGAGAAAATTTATGTTCTCTTTGCAGTGATATTTTAACTAATGACAGTGTTGAATATAGGCTTGAGCCTTTTTGCTCGGCCTGTGAGCTTGAAAAACGGCTGAACGCTGAAGGCTGTCCTTTTGACCTGCTGATATTGGATATTCAAATGGACGGTATGACGGGTATGGAGCTTGCCCGTTCTTTAAGGGAAAAAGGCAAACGGGTATCTATCATTTTTGTAACAGCCTGTGAGGATTATCTTAGCGATGGGTACGGCGTTCAGCCTATCCATTTTCTCTTAAAGCCCGTGCATCGAGAAGCACTGGCAAGTGCGATCCACACTGATCTCAAGCTTAATTACATACCGAAAACGGTTGTGGTACATATCGGGAATAAGCTGGTGCATCTATCGCTTTCGGATTTTGAAAAGCAGCTTCCTATGGGGCAATTTGCACGCTGCCACAACAGTTATCTTGTGAATTTAGATGAGGTACGGGAGATCGGGCGGACCGAGATTTCTCTGCAAAGCGGCGAAACGCTGCCGATGGGAAGAAGCTATTACAAAGCCTTCCAGAGTGCATTTGTGCGGTACATCAATCAATAAAAATCGTACATTACAGGCTTTTGCGCCTTATTATATTGCAGAATAAGCTTGAATTAACTGCTGCACTTAAAACTGAGTATTCAAAAAAATCTCTTGATTTTTCCGCCTTTTTCTGCTATAATTATCCGTAAATTGAATAACAAAATTGACACGATACAAGAGGGCAGCAATGCAATCTGATACGAAACAGATGTGCCCCTTTGTATCGTTTTTTGCGCATACGGAGGGTATGCGCTTTTTTGTTGTCAAAAAGGAGGTTGTTCCAATGGAACCAAAGCAAAATTCTTTTCTGGAAACAGAAAAACTCGGCAAGCTCATGCGAAAATACTCGATTCCCTGCGTGATCTCATTGGTGGTTGGTGCGCTTTACAACATCGTTGACCAGATCTTCATTGCAAACGCCGCATATCTCGGCTCATACGGTAATGCGGCTAATACCGTGGTGTTTCCGCTTACGGTTCTGGTGCTGGCTGTTGCCGTAATGATAGGCGACGGCTGCTGTGCCTTTGTCAGCATTGCTCTGGGAGGCAACAAGCAGGAGGACGCTCACCGCAGTGTCGGTAACTCTATAGTTCTTTGCGTTGTAAGCAGCATTGTTCTGACAGTTATTTATCTTCTTTTTATGAAGCCGATACTGACGCTGTTCGGCGGTAAAATCAATGCGGAAACATATGCTCTTGCCAATGAGTATTTCTTTTGGATAGCGCTCGGTGTTCCGTTCTATATGTTCGGTCAGGCAATGAATCCCATCATTCGCAGTGACGGCAGCCCAAGGTTTGCAATGGCAGCGACCCTCAGCGGTGCAGTTGCGAACATAATTCTCGACCCCATTTTCATTTATGCTTTTAAGTGGGGAATGATGGGCGCAGCCGTGGCAACGGTGATTGGGCAAATTTTGACTGCCGCTCTTTCCGTTTGGTACCTGCGCCACATGAAGGCGGTTAAAATTAAAAAAGACAGTTTCAGGTTGAGCGGCACGCTGATCCCGAAGTTTCTCGCTTTGGGTATGACCAGCTTTTTGGCGCAGGTTTCCCTTGTGATCTCAATGGCGGCTGTTCAAAATACCTGTATGAAATACGGTGCTTTGGACCCCGTTTTCGGTCAGACGGAATATGCGCAGATTCCTCTGGCGGTACTCGGCATTGTAATGAAATTCTTTCAAATTGCGATTTCTATCGCGATCGGTTTGGCTGCCGGCTGTATTCCCGTGGTCGGCTATAACATTGGCGCAAGGCATAAAGACCGCGCCAAAACGCTCTTTACCTATCTTCTGATTGCCGAAGCGGTAGTCGGCGGCATTGCCCTTATCATCGTGGAGTGCTTCCCACTGCAAATCGCCAATCTGTTCGGTGCAGCCAATGAAAGCGCTTATTATACGGATTTTGCCGTAAAATGCTTCCGTATCTATCTGTGTATGATGATTCCGGCAACGGTAAATAAGGGCACTTTTATCTATTTACAGGCTTTGGGTAAGGCAGCGGTGTCCACGACAATCTCTCTAACCCGTGAGATCATTTTCGGCGTGTTTTTGCCTATCCTGATGCCGATTTTTATGGGACTGGACGGACTGCTGTGGTCTTTCCCGGCGGCAGATATTCTGACCTTTGTAATTGCGGCTATCTTTATCAGGCGAACCTACAAGGAGTTGAGCGGTAACACACAGACGAATAGGTTAAAAGAAGCTATATAAGACCTATACTTATAAATCTTGAAAAAGTACGGCTCTGTTTTTACCTTATGCCCTTGTGTTATCCGCATTTTTGCCGAGACTATTTACCTTTACCTCCGCTTTGTTGCCGTTATGCGGGTTTTTCAGCCACGAAATAAGAGCGAATATTGCCATGGGCATTGTCATTCCGAGATAGGTGAGCATTTCACCGTAATAAGAGAATGTAAAGAAAATGATTCCGTACAGCAGACTGAATATCACCATAAGAAATTGCCCGAACGGATTTCCTTTCGCATTGAATATAAGCGATGTAACGCCGATAAGAGATGCCGCTAAGGTACCGCAGCAGTATCCGTTTCGGGTACATCCCTGCTCCTGAACCTTGTAACCGTTGTGATCGCCATAGTCAGAAAAAGAAGGTGATCTGATTGCAAACAAGGCTTCTGACGAAGCAGCAGAGCGTGTAAAATAACCCAAAGTAAAACAGCACCGCCGCACGGAGAACATTCTCTATGCGGCGGTGCTGTTTTACTATTGAACATAGCGGGCGGTAATGATTTTAACAGACAGACATATTAAAATAATAAAAATTTTTTTATTTTAAATTTTTCCTTATATTGTGCTTTTAATTTGAAAAAATGAATATATCCCCCACTTTTGGTGTAAAATAGAAGTATACAGGCTGTCCGACGCGCCACTTTATGTGATTTTGTAGGATTGCACAAGTTTTATGTAAAAAAATGACATTTTAAGTCCCCAGAAGAAAAGGTTACAGGTTTGTAACCTTTTTGTAACCGCTTTTTAACCGTCATTTTAACCAAAAACCTGACTTTTTGCGACTTTGACATTGTAGCCTTAAGGGTTTATAATATGCCTCGGCTTGCGAGATTTGATTCAAAGGAGTCATTTGATGTTAGAAAAAATAAAGTATCGTCTGTCGGACCCCGACTTCATAAGACAGACGCGCGTAAGGTGTATAGCGGCTATGACCGCGTTCACAATAGCGGTTATTACTTTACTCGGCTTTTCGCTCAATACAGTAAAGGTGTTTGACGGCGAGAAGACATACACCGTGCGTTCGGTAAACGCAAACGTTGCAAATATACTTTCCGGTCTTAAATTAAAGTCGGAGCGTTACCAGATAATGAAAACAAAGGTGGAAAACCACCTTACAACGGTTGAGATTGCTTATTCTTTCCCAGTGTTTATTACCGTGGGCGATAACACGCTCGAGGTTGAGTTTACGGGCGGCACGGTTCTTGACGTGCTGACTGCCGCGGGTCTTACACCGGATGAGCATGATTTTGTAGAGCCCGCGGTTGATACCGAGGTCAGCGACACGGTTTATATTGATTACGCCGATATAGAATATGTAGACGGCAGCTACACCGAGGTTATACCCCACACGCTTGAAACTGTTTATTCCGCGGCAAAGGCGGCGGGCAGCGAAACGGTGGAAACGGGCGTTGACGGCGAAAAGCGTGTAAGATACACCGAAAAGATAGTAAACGGCGTATCATCAGGGCGCACCGTAACAGGTGAGGAAGTAGTTAAAAGCGCCGTAAACGGCAAAAAAATTATTGGAACAAAAAAGGCGGCGGCAAAAAGCACCGCCACGGCTGATAATTCGTCCTTTAAGGGCGTTTCAACCCTTACCCCTGCTCTTAATATTGAATTTGATAAAAACGGCGTACCGCTGAAATATAAGTCTAAAATGGTGTCCCGCGCCACGGCGTATACCTACACGGGTCATAACTGCGCCACAGGCGTTGCCCCACAGCCCGGCTATATAGCCGTAAACCCCAAGGTAATACCCTACGGCACCAAAATGTATATAAGAACAGCGGACGGCAGCTTTATTTACGGCTATGCCGTAGCAGCCGATACCGGCGGATTTGTAAACAGTCACCCCACGGGCGTTGACCTGTTTATGTCCACCCGCAGCGCATGCGTATCCTTCGGCGTTCGTAATGTTGAAATTTATATACTTGAATAATACTGAGAGTGCAGTTATTATTTAAGCCTTGACGAAAAGAGAGAAAGGCTTAAAATCTAACCTTTTCTCTCCCTCAGTCTCGTTACACTCGACAGCCACTGACGGCGGCGGTCCCCTCTGTCAACTGCGTTGACGTCTCCCCACACCGTGGGGAGCAACCCTCGTCAGAAGGAGCCTAAGAGTGTACGGGACTTTTTATTTTTATCTGTTTTAATTTCGGGAAGTGAAAAAATGATTGAGGATATAAAAAAGGAACTGAATATGAGGGCGGAGGACGTATACCGTGATTTTTCAAAAAAGTTGATACCCGAAGCCTCACTGCCGCTAATCGGCGTGCGCCTGCCCGCTTTGCGGGCTATGGCGGCAGAAATTGTAAAAAGGGGAGAGGGCATGCAATTTTTGGATTGCTGCGATTTTTCAAGCATGGAAATGTGTTTTTTGTATGCTTATGTACTCGGTAAAACAAAGTCGGATATAAACACGCTTATAAAATACTTTGATAAAGCCGCACGCTACGTTGATAACTGGTCAACCTGCGATATACTCTGCCAATCATTTAAGCAGTGCGAAAAACACCAGTCGGAGGTATGGGAGCGGCTTACAGTTTACCTTGCCTCGGGCAAGACCTATTATATGCGCATAGCGGTTGTTACAATGATGTCGCACTATTTGAACGATGAATATATTGACCGGGTTTTCGTGGCTTTGCGCATAGCGCACAATGATGAGTATTATTATAAGATGGCGGCAGCCTGGTGTACCGCCACGGCTATGGCGAAATACCGTGATAAAACCTACCGTTTTCTTGAAACCTGCTGCTTTGACGATTGGACTTATAACAAATCTATTCAAAAAATGCTGGAATCGCGCCGTGTATCGGATGAGGATAAGCAAAGGCTGCGCGCAATGAAAAGAAAGTGAAAAACAGCAGGTCGAATTTTGACGAATACTTTACATAATTTTTTTATTCATATTATTATGAATAAACATTTATCCAACTTATAAACACAGTTATCCACCGAAAAAGCCTTGAAAAGCTGATTTTCTCGTTTGAAAGTGTGTGTAACTGTGGATATCACGGTGGATAAGTAGGAAAACTTTTAAGGTTGTCCGAGTTTACATAATGTAAAAAATGCAAAAAAATATTCCGTAAATTTCCAACAATTTATGCCTACAGCATTATATAAATCAGTGCAAAAAGCAGTTTTTTATCCGCCTTTTCGCTGAACAAAATAAGCAGCAGACCTATAATCAGCGGCAGGTCGCTGTCACTGCCCAGCAAATCTAAAAACGGCAACGAGGAAAGCCCGCCTTTTCGGGCGGGAAAAAGGAAATTTTCTTCGTTTTTTTCTTCCGGCGCAGGTGTGCTTTGCGGGCGGGGCGGCGGGCTTTGACGCTGAGGCGCGGCAGAGCCTTGATTCTGCGCCCCGCCCGGCCTGTTTTGCAGCCTTACAAAGGGCGGCACAGGCGGCATTGGCTGCCCGGAGCTTTCAGCTGCCTTGCGGCTCATTTCACGCATTTTTTCAACGGCTGCCTGCTGCTGCCGCATAAAATCGTTTTCACTCATAAAATCCCCTTCAAAAACCCGCTTTCCTTTATAAGCGGCAGCATATCAAGCAGCTTGAGCAGTCTTATAGCGGTATCAGCCCGCGCGCGACGCTCCTCGCTTAAATGCGGGCGCAGAGCGTAGATCAGCTGCACGCGTGAATCGTCCGCAGTGTTCTTCATTTTGGAAAAAAGCGATACTATCTGCTTTATATTTATATCATCGTCCGGCTGTGCGGCAGGCCCCGCCGGTATATCCGGCAGAGCTGCGCTGTCGGCTTCTCCCCCCAAAAGGCTCTGTGCCATTTGCTTAACGCGTTCCATACTTTCGGGGTCGTTCAGTATTGCCGAGAGCTTATCGCCCAGTTCGTCCATCGTTTTTTCCGCCCTTTAATACCGATTTTAATATAAGCTGCGCCTGCGGGCTTTTAAGCAGCTTTTCCATACTTTCCTTATCGGACATAACCCTGTTCAGTTTTTCCCTGTCCTCCGGCGACAGGCTGTTCACAAGCGGTGTAATATCCTTGCCGTCAGCGGCGCGGTTTATGCTGTCGCGGCTCAGCTTCCCACCGGATGAGGAAAGCAGCGCGTCAATCAGTCTTTGCTTGTTAATATCGTTATTATTCATAGCTCTGACCCCCCTTAATATATTATGTTGAAAACCAAATTTGTAGAATAGGTGTTATAATGAGAATTGTTGTTATTTCGGATTCACACAGAAGAAGCGGCAATGTGAGAAAAATACTTGACGCACAGCAAAACGCCCGCCACGTCTTCTTTTTGGGAGACGTGACGGGAGATATTGATGAGCTTATGAAATTTTACCCTGATAAGGTTTTTCATACAGTCAGCGGGAACTGCGATATTTTTTCTTCCTACCCCTCAACCGATATAGCGGAGCTTTACGGGCACAGGATATTTTTCACCCACGGTCATACCCTGGGCGTTAAATACGGCACCGAAAGGCTGATTTCCGCCGCCCGCGCCGCCGGCTGTGATATTGCGCTTTACGGGCATACCCACGTCTCAAAAATATTATATGAGGACGGATTGTACGTTGTGAATCCCGGCTCCTGTGCCGAGCCGCGCGATGGCGGCAAAAGCTACGCTGTTATTGATATTGAGAAAAACGGGATTATGCCCATAATAATAAAAATATAGCGGGCAGCTTTCCCCAAAACATAAAAATAATTTTTTGCAAATTTTGCATACGTTATATTACATTTTACGGCGAATTACTCTGCGGACCGTATGACCTCAAGCGGGGTGTGATCGCTGCTTTCTAGCCGGACCGCACGCCGCAACTCCAGCCGGCGGCGGACGATGTGTGCCGCAGTCATCATTTACATTGAATAGTTTTAACATAAGAAAAAGGCAGACGCACAGGTTTTTTCCGTGCGTCTGCCTTTATTTTAATATTAAGTTGTATAATACGGCAGTCAAGCCTTTTAGTCAGCTTTATTCTTTTTCCTGCCGAGAATAACGTTGGTGATTATTCCGAGAATAAGCGCGCAGGCAATAGAGGTGATTGTAATTTTACCGAATGATACGGTAAGACCGCCTATACCGCAGATAAGAATTACGGCTACTACAAAGAGGTTTCTGTTATCGTTCAGGTCAACCTCCTGTATCATTTTAAGACCCGATACGGCTATAAATCCGTAAAGGGTTACGCACACGCCGCCCATTACGCAGTTGGGAATTGTGGAAAGGAAGGTTACAAACGGACCGAAGAAGGAAATTATAATTGAAAGTATTGCCGTTGCAAATATGGTTACAACGGAAGCGTTACCTGTTATTGCAACGCAGCCTACCGATTCGCCGTAGGTGGTGTTCGGGCAGCCGCCGAATACAGCGCCGGCAACAGAGCCTACGCCGTCGCCGAGCAGGGTTCTGTGAAGTCCCGGGTCTTCAAGAAGATCCTGTTCAATTACCGATGAGAGGTTCTTGTGGTCTGCAATGTGCTCGGCAAACACAACGAACGCAACCGGAATATACGCAACCGCAACCGTTGCTATGTACTGACCGTTGATTTCGCTTATTCCCTTTGCCGCCTCAAAGAATGTGAAATCGGGCACGGAAACAATGCTCATATTTTTAAATACTTCAAAGTTTATTATCTGGAGTGCCTGATTATCTGTAGCAATGCCTATAACCGTAAAGACTGCCGCGGCTGCATAGCCCGCAAGTATGCCTATAATGAAAGGAATAAGCTTTACCATTTTCTTGCCGTAAACCGAGCAGATTGTTACAACCAAAAGGGTTATAAGTCCGCAAAGCAGGCAAATAAGCGGGTTGGCAGCTGAATTTCCGTCGCCGTCGAGCACCTTGCCCTTGGTAATATCGCTTACCGCGTTTGCCGCAAGTGACAAGCCGATTATTGAAACGGTGGGTCCTATAACTACTGCCGGCATCAATTTATTTATCCAGCCTACACCGACAAATTTAACTGCGATTGCAATAACAACATATACAAGACCTGCAAAAGCAGCGCCGAGAATTAAACCTACATAGCCCGCTTTAGCGGAAGCCGCGCCCGCAAATGCCGCCAGCATTGAGCCGATAAACGCGAATGACGAGCCCAAAAATACCGGACTTCTGAACTTTGTGAACAGAAGATATACCAGTGTGCCTATGCCCGCGCCGAAAAGCGCTGCCGATTGCGACATTCCGTTCTGCACTATTGTAGGCACCGCGATTGTCGCCGCAAGAATTGCGAGCAGCTGCTGCAAAGCAAAAACAATTACTTTGCCGAAGCTTGGTTTGTCCTTAACCCCGTAGATAAGTTTCATATTTTACTTCCTCCGTTTTAGCGCCTAAACTCCTCAATTGAACCCCGGCGCGTTTTTTATATACACGGCACAAGCCGTTTATACCTCGTAAAGCTCCGCCGCCGTTATATCGTCATACGGCGGAATTTTAACCGCTATAACCTCGTTTTTAGAGGTGGGAATATTTTTTCCTACATAGTCGCCGCGTATGGGCAGCTCCCGGTGTCCTCTGTCAATAAGCACTGCCAGCTGCACCGCCGCCGCTCTGCCGTGGCTCATAAGCGCGTCCAGTGCCGCGCGCACTGTTCTGCCGGTGTAAAGCACGTCGTCCACCAAAACAACCTTTTTACCCACTACCGAAAACTCAAGCTCTGTAGGGTGAATTACCGGGTCGGGCGAAATTGCTGTAAGATCATCGCGGTAAAAGGTTATATCAAGCTCGCCTGTAGGAACGCGTACCCCCTCAATGGCAAAAATATTATCGGCTAAAATTTTTGCAAGCGATACGCCGCGGCGCTTTATTCCTATAATACAAAGATTTTCGGTGCCGTTGTTTTTTTCGAGTATTTCGTGCGATATGCGTTTGAGCGCACGCGCAACCGCCGCTTCATCCATAAGCGTCGCCTTGAATTTCTCCATTTTTTCGCCCCCCGAAAATAAGCGCTGAAAAAAGCGCCCTGCACACGGCAAGGCGCTGAAAAAACAGCATAATACAGGCACAAAAGCGTCATTATTTCAAGCCTTGCCGGTATCTCTGTACCGTCTTAAAGGATTTACCGAAAGTTACTATACCACATTTTTCTTTATTTGTAAAGCACTTTTTTAAATTTTTATGAATTCATAGCGCGCATGGCGTTTAATATCGCTATTATCGTAACGCCGACATCAGCGAAAATTGCTATCCACATATTCGCAAGACCTACGGCGCTCAGCAGCAGCACCGCCGCCTTTATCGCCAGCGCGAATATTATATTCTGCCGCACTATAGCCATAGTTTTTCTCGCAATTTTAACTGCCTCCGCCAGCTTTGAGGGCTTATCGTCCATAAGCACTATATCCGCCGCCTCAATAGCCGCGTCGCTGCCCATAGCGCCCATTGCTATGCCCACATCGGCGCGCGCCAGCACGGGCGCGTCGTTTATGCCGTCGCCCACAAAGGCAAGGGTCTTGTTTTCGCTTATCAGCTTTTCAACCGACGATACCTTATCCGCCGGCATAAGCTCTGCGTGAATTTCGTCAAGCCCCAGCTCCTTGCCTACTGCCTCGCCTATTTCCCTGCGGTCGCCCGTGAGCATTACGGTTTTGGTAATGCCAAGCTTTTTAAGGGCGGCTATCGCGTCCTTTGAATCGGGCTTTACTTCATCGGTAATAACTATGTGCCCCAAATAATCAGAGCCTTCGGAAATATGAATAACCGTGCCGTTTATGTGACAGTTGTGCCATTTAGCGCCCACCTTATCCATAAGCCTGCTGTTGCCGGCGAAAATCGTTCTGCCGTCTATTACCGCCTCAATTCCCATTCCGGCGTGTTCCTTTACCTCGCCTATGCGCGAGGGGTCAATGTGCCCCTTATGCGCCGCAATTATAGATTCGGCTATCGGGTGGTTTGAGTAGCTCTCCGCCGCTGCCGCAACGTCCAAAAGCTCAGCCTCGTCCGATTTTTCGGGGTGAATGGCGCTGACGGTAAAGCAGCCCTTTGTAAGCGTTCCCGTTTTATCAAAAACTACGGTTTCAACCTTTGAAAGCACCTCGAGATAATTCGAGCCCTTAATAAGCACGCCGCGCTTTGACGCGCCGCCTATACCGCTGAAGAATGAGAGCGGAACCGAAATTACAAGCGCGCAGGGGCAGGAAACAACAAGGAAGTTGAGCGCGCGCTGCAGCCAATCGCTCCAACCGCCGCCTATAATAAGGGGCGGCAAAACAGCCAGCACAACCGCCGCTATAACCACTGCGGGGGTGTAATATTTTGCAAAGCGGGTAATAAAGTTTTCGGCCTTAGCCTTTTTAGAGGATGAATTTTCCACAAGGTCGAGAATTTTCGCAACCGTGCTTTCGCTGTAAACGCTTTCGGTTTTCACGGTTATAACGCCCGTAAGATTTACGGAACCGCTCACTACCTTATCGCCCTCTTTAATATCGCGCGGCATACTCTCGCCCGTAAGCGCGGCGGTATTAACGGAGGTCTCGCCCGTAAGCACCGTGCCGTCAAGCGGTATCTTCTCGCCCGGCTTTACAATAATTGTTTCCCCCTTGGATACTTCCTCGGGAGATACCTTTATTTCCGCGCCGTCACGCAGCACCGTGGCGCTGTCGGGTCTGATATCCATAAGGCTTGAAATGCTCTTGCGGCTTTTGCCAACGGCAATGCCTTGGAAAAGCTCGCCCACCTGATAAAGCAGCATAACCGCAACCGCCTCAAGGTACTCGCCCGAGGCATACGCCCCTACGGTTGCAATAGACATTAAAAACTGCTCGTCAAAAACCTGACCGTGGGCGATGTTCCTCACAGCGCCCCACAGCACATCGTACCCTACGGTAAAGTAAGGAATAAGGAATATAACGGCTTTAAACCACCCGTCAACGGGAATAAGCGCCGCCGCAACCAGCAGCACCGCCGCCGCAATTATGCGGATAAGCCTTTTTTTATGTCTGCGGCTCATAAAAAGCTCCCCTTTTTGCTATTTAAGTATTATGCGGCAATCGGGTTCAACCCTGCGGCAAACCTTAACCGCCTTTTTCATAATGTTATCAAACTCACTATCATCCGCCTCAACGGTCATTTTCTGGGTGAGGAAATTCACGTCCGCAAAGGTAACGCCCTCAATTTTCCTTATTTCCTCCGCCATTTTAGCGGCGCAGTTTGCGCAATCGAGATCTTCAAGTTCAAATGTTTTTTTCATTTTCCGTTTTCCTTTCTTCTGTTAAATGATTAAATCCCTGACCTATAATCGTTCGTACATGATCATCGGCAAGGAAATAATAGATTGTTTTGCCCTCCCTGCGGCAGGCAATTAAATTGCTCTGCTTTAGAACCTTTAACTGGTGCGAAATTGCCGATTGGGTCATACCCAGCAGTTCCGCAATGGCGCAAACGCACATTTCCGATTCAAAAAGCGAGAACAATATGCGCATCCGCGTTGTATCCCCGAAAAGCTTGAATAAATCGGCTAAATCGCAAAGCATTTCATCCTTCGGCAGCTCGTGCCGCACCGTTTTGAGCATTTCGGCGTGGTCGTGCATATGCTTTTCCATATTTCAACCTCCATTCATATGAATATTCATTCATTTGAATTTCTGTTCATATGATACACCATTCATATGTATTTGTCAAGTACTTTTTTAAAAAAGTAAATAAGGCGGTAAAATGCGGCGAAGCCGTAACAAAAAAACTCCCAAACCGTACAGGTTTGGGAGTTTTGGTGGTGCCGGTGGCCGGACTCGAACCGGCACGGTATCGCTACCGGTGGATTTTGAGTCCACTACGTCTGCCAATTCCATCACACCGGCAAAATTGACAAGGGTTATTATACAATATTACAAGTATAAAATCAAGTGTTTTTTTGTGAAAACCCGAAAATTCACAATCTGTACTCAAAATCGGCGGCGGAATGTGTTAAAATCTTTTTGTAAAATAAAGGAAAGGACGTTTTGAGCTTTGAGTTATATATGCTTTGACAACGTTTGTAAATTTTATAAAAACGGCGATAACATAACCCGCGCGTCGGACGGCATAAGCTTTACCGCCGAAAAGGGCGAGCTTGTGGTAATTGTGGGACCGAGCGGCGCGGGAAAGACCACCGTGCTTAATATGCTGGGCGGCATGGACAGGTGCGACAGCGGCGATATAATTTTAGACGGTGAAAAGGTAAGCGAATACGGCACCCGCCGCCTTACCGAGTACCGCCGCTATGACGTGGGGTTTGTTTTTCAGTTTTATAATTTGGTGCAGAACCTCACGGCGCTTGAAAATGTGGAATTAGCATCCGAAATATGCCGCGAGCCGCTGGGCGCCGCCGAGGTGCTTAAAAGCGTTGGGCTTGAGGGCAGAATGAATAACTTCCCCGCGCAGCTATCGGGCGGGGAGCAGCAGCGGGTATCAATTGCGCGCGCGCTTGCGAAAAACCCGAAAATTCTGCTGTGCGACGAGCCGACGGGCGCGCTTGATTACAACACGGGCAAGGCAATTTTAAAGCTTTTACACGACACCTGCCGCTCAACCGGAACCACGGTTATAATAATAACCCACAATCAGGCTATATGCGCCATGGCGGACAGGGTTATAAAAATTAAAAACGGCAAGGTTACGGAAAACTCCGTTAATCCCGAACCGCTGCCCGCCGAAAGGATTGAGTGGTAGTGAAAAGAACGTATTTCAAGCACATAAGGCGGGAGATAGGCGGCAGCTTGGGGCGATTTGCCGCGATTTTCGCCATAACCGCGCTGGGCGTGGGCTTTCTGGCAGGGCTTTTATCCACCGCACCAGATTTTTACACCACGATAGACGATTATTACGATAAAAACGATTTTTGGGATATAAACATTAAATCGACGGGCGGCTTGACCGAGGACGACTTAGAGGCGGTGAAAGCCGACGGCAGCGTAGCGGCTGCGGCGCTTTGCAAGACCGCAGATATACTTATTAAAAAGGACGGCGGGGACGGCACCGCCGCGCGGATATATGCTGACGACAGCGACAGCATAAAAAACAAAGGCGAGGTAAACAAAACCGAACTTAAAAGCGGCAGATACCCCGAAAAGGCGGGCGAGTGCTTAGCCCTCGTGCCCAACCCGTTTTTGGAGCAGCCGAAACTCGGTACGGTGTATCACGCCGACAATGCCGACGTTCTCTCCACAGACGAACTGACGGTTGTGGGCGTGGTTGAAAGCCCTATGTATATGTCAATAGAAAAGGAAAGCACCGATATTGCAAACGGCAGAATTTCGGTGGTTCTCTACACGGTGTACGATACCTTTAGTACCGATTATTACACCGATATTTTCCTGACGCTTAAAGGTGCAAAGGAGCTTAACGCTTTTTACGGCGAATATGAGGATTTACGCGACGACGGAAAGGAAGCCTTGAAAAAAACAGCCGAAGCAAGAGAAAACGCGCGCTATGACGAGCTTAAAAAAATTGCGGCGGATGCTGCGATTGCCGCGCCCGAGGGCAAGGCGGCTGCTGCAATGGGGCTTGAAGATAAAATAATTTCCGCCGCCGAGAACCGAGTGAAAAAGCCCGAATGGTATATACTTGACCGCGAAAGCAACGTAAGCTTTGTATCCCTAAAGGCGAACGCCGAAAAGGTAAATTCAATAGCAAAGGTTTTTCCCGTGTTCTTCTTTGCGGTGGCGGCGCTTGTGGCGCTTACCACCATGACCCGAATGGTAGACGAGGAGCGCACCGAGATAGGCACGCTTAAAGCCCTGGGCTTTTCCTCCTGCGCCATTGCCGCGAAATACCTGCTTTACGCGGGCGCTGCGGCGGTTACGGGCGGGTTTTTCGGGCTGGCGCTGGGGCTCTACCTTTTCCCGACGGTTATTATAAACGTTTACAGAATAATGTACCGTCTGCCCGAAATTCATTTGAGCTTTAACGCGCCCATATCCTTAGGGGCACTGATTGCCGCCGTTATCTGCATTTTGGCGGCGACTTTATGGGCGGTAATTGCCGCTTTGCGCGAAAACCCCGCCGCGCTTATGCTGCCTAAAGCCCCCAAAAGCGGAAAAAGAATACTGCTTGAGCGCGTGGGTTTTATATGGCGGCGTATGAAATTTACCCACAAGGTGACGGCGCGCAACCTGTTCAGATACAAAAAGCGCCTGTTTATGACCGTTATAGGCATTTCGGGCTGTACGGCGCTGCTGCTTACGGGATTTGGGCTGAAAGACGCGATAGGCGATATTGTACCTAAACAGTACGAGGACATTCAACAGTATGACCTGACCGTGCTGCTCTCTGATACCGCCGATGATAATACGCTTGAATATTTCCGCAAAAATACCGATAGCTTTACAGAGATTCATTCCGAAACAGGCTATGTTTTGCAGGACGGCAAAGAGCTTGAAATTAACTTTTATGTGCCCGAAAAGACCGGGGATTTTGCCGATTATGTGAAGCTGCGCGAGCGGAAGAGCGGGGAAAAGCTCGCGCTGCAAAACGGCGGAGCGATAATAACCGAAAAATTCGCCACGTCTCACGGCATTAAAAAGGGCGATACCGTGACCCTTAAAACCAAAAACGGCGAAAAGGCGGAGGCGAAAATAAGCGGTATTTGCGAAAATTATATTAACAGCTATGTTTATATGACACCCGAATACTATTCAGAGCTTTTCGGAAAGGACTGCGCATATTTAACATTGCTTATAAAGTCGGGTGTTTCTGCCGACAAACAGGACGGTATGACGAGGGAAATTTTAGCGACCGACGGGGTTGTTTCCGCGTCCTTTTCCACCTTTGTTATTGAAAGCTTTGATAATATGATAAGAAGCATAAATTATATTGTGCTGGTGCTTATAATCTCTGCGGGAACGCTTGCGTTTGTGGTGCTTTACAACCTTACGAATATAAACATAAGCGAGAGAATTAAGGAAATTGCCACAATAAAGGTTTTAGGCTTTTTCGACCGTGAGGTAAACTCCTACGTTTGCAGGGAAACCTATCTTTTAAGCCTTATAGGCACGGCGGTCGGTCTGGTGCTGGGCGTGTTCCTCTGCCGTTTTGTGGTTTATACCGCCGAAATGGAATCCGTAATGTTCGGGCGGACGATTTACCCGAAATCCTTTGTGTTTGCGGCGGTTATAACGGTTGTGTTTACCGTGGCGGTCAATTTAGCGCTTACCCCGCGCCTTAAAAAGGTGGATATGGTGGAATCAATGAAATCTGTTGATTAGACAATACAATCAGGGTACAATGCTTTTTTGAAGAAACGGCGCCGTTATCGGCATTGTTGCCCTCCGCTCACAATACGACAGTATTCCTCGCGCGTCGCGCCGCGCCGCTAAACAGTGCCGTTTTCTTACAAAATCTTTGACCCATAGCGAGAAAATTTTTTCGTTTATGAAGTCGAGGAGTGCAGGAATACTGCCGTATTTCAAATGACGAGACAAAATAATCGGACAAATTTTCCGCTATGGGAAGCATTGTAACCTGTTTGTATTGTCTAGTCTTTTTTGCGATAAAAAATTTCCGATCTGTCATATGACGGGTCGGAAATTTTAATATATGTGGCTTTTTTATACTGTATAATTTAAGAAAAGCGAAGGGAGTTTTGCAAATGAAACTGACTTACGGTGTAAAAAAGCTTTTATCGGTGTTATCGGCAATAAGCATAGCGGTTTGCTGCCTGCCGTTTGCAGCGGCTGCGGCAACAACAGAAATCGTTGATAGCGGCGAATGTGGTGAAATTAAATGGTCGGTTGAATATGTTAGCTATATGGGTAACGTTCTTACAATCTCACCGATTAACGAAACTGCGGTTATACCTGATTTTGAAGACTATGGTGATAATGTATCGCCTTGGTATAAGTATCGAACAAAAATAGAAGCAGTGAAAATTGAAAGCGGCATAACCCGTATAGGAAATTATGCCTTTTATCGGTTCTCAGAAATTAAATATATAGATAAATACTTCGTATATAGTCATATTATGATACCGAGCACAGTAACAAGTATAGGTGATTATGCGTTCAGTAAATGCCAAAAGCTTATCAATGCCGATTTGGGAAATAATATTAAAACAATCGGTGAAGGTGCCTTTTCCTATTGCTCAAACTTCAGCGAGGTTTGTTTACCTACTAATTTATATGCTATTGACGGGACTTCAGAAGGGGAAATACCTGATTATTTGTTCAGCGGTTGCAGCGAACTCAGCAAGGTTACAATGCAGCAAAATAAAACCGTTGATTTTGTTATTACAAGCAACATTAACAGGATAGGCAAATATGCTTTTTCGGGTTGTGAAAAGTTGCGTGCTACAAACGGCAACTGGCTTAATGTGCCGAATACCGTTGTTACAATAGATGATTATGCATTTGAAAATTGCTCATCTATTGAAAAAATAAGCGTTACATCAGGCACAAATTATATAAGTCCCAGTGCCTTTAACGGCTGTATTTCATTAAAAACATTCCACATTATATACGGTGGAAATTCCGATTATTTTTATATGCCGACAAATTCAGAGCTTTTTAACAAAGAGCAAACCAAATTTATAAGGCTGATGCCCGCTTATTCGGGAACAGAATATACTTTTCATGATACTGCTCTTGATATGGTTAGGGAAATAGGTGATTATGCATTTAACAGCAGTATGAATCTTGAAAAAATTACAATACCGGACGGAGTAAAATCAATAGGCGAAGAAGCTTTCAGCGATTGCGAAAAGCTGACTGAGATTTATTTGCCTAAAAGTATTGAGAAAATTGACTATTGGGCTTTATATGGTATCAAAACACAAAATGTTGATGTATATTATGACGGAACCGCTGTAGATTTTGAAAAGTTTGACGTTTACTTTCCCTCCAATATCACAATGCATTATAGCGGCGTTGCCGTAGGTGATCTTCATCAGGACGGCAAAATTGATATTCTTGATTTAATTGCCCTTAAAAAAGCCATTGCGGAAAAAAATGAGCGTACCGACCAAAACGATATAAACGCCGACGGTAAATTAGACGCCGGAGATATTGTTTCGCTCAGGAAAATGATTTTAGGTCTTTAATATAGAAAAACATATAGCCCCTTCCAAATTTGAGGAAGGGGCTATATTAGATATTAGATAGCAGGCAAATTATCCGATTCACTTTAAAGTATAATACACACAAGTCCGTTGCAGCCCTCGTTTATTACGCGCTCTATCGTTTCCTGTATGCGCTGACGCGCGTCTGCCGGCATACGTGAAAGTTTGGTGTGCAGTCCCTCGTTTACAAGCTCGTGCAGAGATTTTCCGAATATGTTTGAATCCCAGATTTTAACCGGGTCCTCCTCAAATTCGCTGAGCAGGTACATAACCAGGTCTTCCGACTGCTTTTCACTGCCTACTATGGGGCTGACTTCAGTGGTGATATTCGCTTTCATAAGGTGAATTGACGGTGCCGACGCGCGCAGCCTTACGCCGTAGCGCCCGCCCTGCTTCATAATTTCAGGCTCTTCAAGCTTTAAGTCCTCAATTTCCGGCATTATAATGCCGTAGCCTGTAGCCTCCACCTCGTCAAGCGCACCCTTTACCCTTGAATATTCCTTCTTGATTTTTGCAAGCTCCTTTATGCTGTCCATAAGCTCCTGCTCGTCGTTTATTTTAAGGCCCGTGCTCTCGGCAAGAACGCGGTAGAAAAGCGTGTTGTTTATCTTTATCATAACATCTGCACTGCCCGTGCCGAGGTCAATGCCGTTCACCGCCGCGCCGTCGGCATTTTGGCTGTTTGCAAACGCCGTTTCAAAGCATTTTATATCCCTTATATGCCGCACATTTGCTGCCGATTTCTTTATGGTGTCGGTAAGCTCCGCGCGCAGCCAGTGGTCAAGCGGCAGCGAGTTTATCCAGCGCGGGAAGTTTATGCATATTTCCTTTATGGGGAACTCAAAAAGTATGCGTGATAATATCTGCTTAATATCCTCTTCGTTAAGCTCTAAGCAGTTTACCGGCTGCACGGGTATGCCGTATTTTTCGGTCAATCTCTGCGCCAATTCCTGCGCCTCGGGCGATTCGGGGTACATACAGTTAAGCAGTATAATAAACGGCTTGTTTATTGCTTTTAATTCATCAATTACCCGTTCTTCCGCTTCCTCGTACTCGCTGCGCGGAATATCGCTTATGCTGCCGTCGGTAGTTATTACCAAGCCTATTGTTGAGTGCTCGTTTATAACCTTGCGCGTGCCTATTTCCGCCGCCATATTAAATGGTATGGGTTCTTCAAACCACGGCGTCATTACCATTCGCGGCTGGTCGCCTTCAATATATCCGAGCGCGCTCGGCACTATGTAGCCCACGCAGTCAATAAGGCGCACATTCATAGCGGATGAATCATCCACCTTTATCTGCACGCCCTTTTCGGGTATGAATTTCGGCTCGGTAGTCATTATTGTTCTGCCGGAGGATGATTGCGGCAGCTCGTCGTTTGCCCTTTCCTTCTGGTAATCCCCCGAAATGTTCGGCAGCACGAGCTTATCCATAAACTGTTTTATAAAGGTAGATTTACCCGTGCGTACCGGACCCACAATGCCGATATAAATATCTCCGCCGGTACGCGCGGCAATATCCTTGTAGATGCTCACGTTTGTCATAATTTTTCCTCCATATGCTTTTAACTCGCGGCAGTCAAACTGTCTTTTGGTAAAACATATGCCGAAATACATATTTTTATGACAAGTATTTATTGAAAACAGAATATGCTTTTGATATAATAATTTTACCGCAAAAATGAAAAGAGGAAATAGCTTGAACGAAAAAGAGGTTGCCGAAATAAGACGGCGTTTTAACCCGCAAAAAACAAATATTATAGGTGTGCACGGCTGTTATGTTAATGAAAACCGCGAAATTGTTGCAGAATTTAATCAGCCGCTTGCCGCTTTAACGCAGGATGAAACAGAGTCAATGCTCGCGCTGCTTAAAAAGCTGCTTTCTGGCGGACTTGACAGAAATCTTATAGATATTGAGTTTTCAAACGAGCAGGTGCTGGGCGGCGAGGAACACAAACGCTTATTAAAACTGCGCGATTCTGCGCTTTGTGATGAGCCGGAATTAAAAGCTCTGTTTTCAGATATAATAGAAACCGTGAGGGTTGAGGGCGCATACCTTATACTTGCCGCAGCGGATAGTTACGACGTTTTTACCTACCGCGAGGACGGCAAAAAGGACGAGGACTCAACCGAGCTGTTCAAATACTTTTTGTGCGGAGTTTTCCCTGTGAAAATGACAAAGCCGCAATTAAGCTTTGCCGCCTTTGATAACACATTTAAAAACATTGTTGCAAATTCGGTTATAACCGCCCCCCTGCTCGGCTTTATGTTCCCCGCGTTTGATGACCGCGCGGCGAATATTTACAATGCGCTTTTTTACACTAAGGATTCCGCGGCGAACAACTCGGAAATAATAGACCGCCTTTTCAAAGCTGAACCGCCAATGCCCGCCGCCGAGCAGCGCGAGACCTTTAATTCCCTGTTAAACGGCGTAACGAACGACGAAAACAACCTTGAAATAATTAAAAATATTCAGGATGAAATAGGCGGTATGATTACCGAGCATAAGGAAAGCCGGGAGCGCGAGCCGCTTGCCGTTTCGCGTGACGATATTTGCGATATTCTGCGTTCTGCCGATATGGCGGATGAAAAAATAGAAACCTTTAAGGCGGGGTTTGATGAAAGCTTCGGCGAAAAAGCGCGGCTTAACCCGCAAAATCTTGTGGAAACAAAGCGCTTAGAGCTTACGGGAGCGGATATAAGCATAAAAATAAACCCCGAGCGCAGCGAGCTTGTGGAGACCCGCGTTATTGACGGTGTGAAATACATACTTATCCGCGCCGATGAAGAAATTGAAGTAAACGGTGTACCTATAAATATCGGAGAGTGATATTATGAAAATGCTTTTTAAACAGCGCTTTTTTTCCTGGTTTGACAGCTACGATATTTACGACGAAGCGGGCAACACGCTTTACATAGTAAAGGGTCAGCTTTCGTGGGGGCACTGCCTTAAAATTTTCAGCCCTGAGGGCGCAGAGCTCGGCACGGTAAAGGAAAGGGTTTTCACCTTTCTGCCGAAATTCGAGCTGTATATGGGCAACAGCTATATTGGCTGCATTAAAAAGGAATTCACCTTTTTCAAGCCGTCGTTCAACATTGATTTTAACGGCTGGCATATAGACGGCGGGTTTATGGAATGGGATTACACGGTATACGGTGCGGGCGGCTCGGTTGTAGCCACCGTTTCAAAGGAAATTTTCAACTGGACCGATACATACGTTATAGACGTTGCAAACCCGAGCGACGCGCTTTGCGCCTTAATGCTTGTGCTTGCAATTGACGCGGAAAAATGCTCAAGGAATAATTAGTTATGAGGAAATTTTATTATGCGGAAAACTAAATTATGCCTACTTAAAAATACCTTACGCTTGCCTTTATGCGTGCGTGCAGGGTGGCAAATTTAAGAAAAATTATTAAAGGGTGATTTATATGATAACAATATCTTTTAACATTCGCTGTGCGAACGACCCGGACGGTAATTCCATAAAAGAAAGGGCGGAAAGACTGAAAGCAGTTCTTGATAAATATAACGCCGATATTATAGGCTTTCAGGAAGCAACGCCCGAGTGGCTCGATATTATAAAAAAGGATTACGGCGAAAAATACGAAATATTCAACCGCTATCGTGATTCGGCAAATTTAGAGTCTACGCCGATATTATGGAAAAAGGAACGCTTTGAGTGTATAGATAAGGGCTATTTCTGGCTTTCGGATACGCCGCATATCCAGTCTGACGGCTGGGACGATTGGAAATGTAAGAGAATTTGTATTTGGGCAAGGCTTTTTGATAAGCAGAACAGAAAAATTTTTAATTATCTTAATACACATTATGGCTTTGGGGACGACTGCCAGTTAAAAAGCTCCGATTTATTCATAGAAACCGTTAAAAATATGTCGGGCGAGTATACAATTTTAACCGGAGACTTCAATGCAACGCCTGAGTCACCGGCATACGGCAGGCTTTCGGAATACTTTACCGATGTAAACGCCGTAACCGCTAAGGATTCAAGCACTACCTACCATAACTACGGAAAGCTGGCGGCGGGGCAGCATATAGATTATTGCTTTATATCAGGCAATGTTATTCCGCTTAATTCGCAGATAATAAGGGATACCGTGGGTGGTAAATATCCGTCAGACCATTACGGGCTTTTATCGGAAACGGAGTATAAAGAGTAATTTTAAATATATATGCAAAAAGCCCTCGCATCCCCTTAATGGATACGAGGGTCTTTCATTGGTACATTAAGCGCTGAAAAGCTTTGAAAAACGGCTTTTTATAGGGCTGTTTTTGCCGAAAAGGAAATATGTAAGCACTATTTGCAGCACGGTCATTACTCCCGCCTGAATAATTCTGCCGGGCAAAAGTCCCCAATAGCCCTTACCGAAAAGCAGCGAGATCCAAAGGGAATTAAGCAGCACCGAACCGAAAATCTGATTTATTATAACACTTAACGTCACCCGTAAAAAGGTGGCGTTTTTGTGTATGAAAAAGGCGGTGCAGGCGGCGGTTAAAACTGCGGTGAGGGTGAACCCGGGAAAATATGCGCCGCTCGGGAAAAGCAAAGCACCCAAAAAATCGCCCACGCCCGCAACTACCATAGCCCACGGCGCACCGAGCATTGCCGCGGCAAAGGCTGTTGCTATAAAGGCGAAACCAAACCGCTGATTCCACACATTATAGGATAAAAAGCGGTCAAGCACGATTTTCAGCGCTATTAGCAGCGCTGCGGTTACGGTTTGCAGAATGTACTGTTTGTTACTTTTTTTCATAAAAAAACCTCCTTATTTACCCGTTTTACCGATAATAAGGAGATAACATCTTCATATTAGCCGGCAGCGGGATGCGACTGCCGTACCGCGGAAAAAATTCATTCGTCTGCCCGGCAACTCCCCGTCCCGGCAGCACTTAACGCACGACTGTCTACTCTGCATGGTGTTCGGTATTGTAACACCTAATGTTATTTTACACTTATTGAGCCGGTTTGTCAATAATTACTTGCATATTACGGAAAAATCAAATATAATGGAGTTATAAAATACACAGGGGAGTGTGCGCTTTGCGACGCCTTTTGGCAAAAATGGCGGACTTTATCCGCGAATCGGATAAAATACTGCTTATAATCTGCATTTTCACCAGTCTTTACGGCTGCGCGGCGGTTTTTTCCGCCACCCATTACAGGGCTACCTACCGCCCGTTTCTTATTCAGTTTATCTGCTTTGCGGCGGGTGTTGTTGCCGCGCTTATAATTTCGGCGGTTGATTACTCAAAAATTCTGCGCTACTGGTATCTTGCGGCGGCACTGGGTGTAATTCCCGTTATGCTTACATTCTTTATAGGCTTTGCCCCCGAGGGAACGGACGATAAGGCGTGGCTTGACTTAGGCTTTACCACCTTTCAGCCGGCAGAGCTTTTGAAAATTTGCTTTGTACTGACCTTCAGCGCGCATATAAGCGCCGTAAAGCCCAATATTAACAAGCTTAAATACTTAATACCCGTTTGCCTGCACGGGGCTTTTCCGGTTTTGCTTATACACTTTCAGGGTGATGACGGAACAGCGCTTGTTTTTGCGGTTATGGTTGTGTTTATGCTTTGGGCGGCGGGCGTTTCAAAAAAGTATTTCCTGGCTATGATACCCGTAATTTTAATTGCCGCGCCCATTATTTATTTCTTTGTTATGAACGACGACCAGCGGGACAGGCTTACCGCAATTTTCAGCGTTTTGGATTTTAAGGCGGCGGCAAAGCGCGACCCGAGCGAGCAATGGCCCACCTACCAGCAGTGGCGCGGCAGAACCGCCCTTGCAAACGGCGGCTTTGCGGGGCAGGGCTTTTTAAACGGCGATTTCACGCAGAACGGCATTGTGCCCTACGGCTTTAACGATTTTATTTTCGTAAGCATAGGCGAGGAGTTCGGCTTTTTGGGCTGCATGGCTGTAATTCTGCTGCTCGGCGGCATCTGCTTCAGGTGCCTGCAGGTTGCGCGGCTTTCAAAAAAGGACAGCGGAAAACTTATTTGTGTGGGGATTTTTGCAATGATTTTCACCCAGGCGGTAATAAATATAGGTATGTGCACGTCTGTTCTGCCGGTTATAGGCATAACTCTGCCGTTTTTCAGCGCGGGCGGCACGTCGCTTTTCTGTTTATACATGGGTATAGGGCTTGTGCTGAATGTTTATCTGCACCGCAACTCAAGAACTATATATTTGCACGATAATTTGAAATAATTTCCACACATAGCAATATTTGTCTATAAAATACAATATATTTTACTTGATAAAATCTACGGTAATTTGTAAAATTAGAATATAAAAGGAAAGGGGAATTTTTATGATTCGCGTAACCGTTTATAATGAATTTTTACATGAAAAAACCGATGATAATGTCAAAGCAATATATCCCGAGGGAATACATAACGCCCTTAAAGAGCACCTGACAGACGATGATATTACGGTTAAAACCGTAACGCTCGATAATGTTGAGGATATTACCGACGAGCTGCTCAGCAATACCGATGTTCTTATTTGGTGGGGGCATATTGCACACGATAAGGTGCCGGACGAGGTGGCAAAGCGTGTGCAAAACGCAGTGCTTTCGGGCATGGGTGCCGTATTCCTTCATTCTGCACACCATTCAAAGCCGTTCAAGCTGCTTATGGGTACGCCCTGCTCGCTTGGCTGGCGCGAAAACGGCGACCGTGAGTATGTTTGGGTCTGCGACCCCTCACACCCGATAGCCGAGGGTATTGACCGTTACATAAAATTAGAGCACGAGGAAACCTATGCCGAGCCTTTCAGCATACCCGAGCCCGATAAGCTTATATTTATAGGCAGCTATGAGGGCGGCGAGGTATTGCGCGCAGGCTGCTGCTACAGGCGCGGTTACGGAAAGATTTTCTATTTCCAGCCGGGGCATGAAACCTTCCCGACTTACCACAACCCGCAGATAATTCGCGTTATTAAAAATGCAATTCATTGGGCTTACAACGATTATCGCAAGGAAATTGATTGCCCCAATATTAAAAAAATCGAGGAATGATACCCTTTATGAAAAAGAATTTTGCGGTTATAGGCTACGGCGGTCAGGGCGGCTGGCACACAAGGCAGATACTTGCGAGCGACGTTGCCGCGCTTACCGGCATTTACGATATTGACCCGAAAAAAGCTGAGCTTGCCGAGAAAAACGGAATACATGCTTACGCTTCTTACGATGAAGTACTGGCAGATACGGCGGTTGACGCGGTTGTAATAGCCGTGCCGAACGATTGCCACAAGGAGCTTGTTATAAAGGCGCTTGAAAAGGGCAAAAACGTTATTTGCGAAAAGCCGGTTGAAATGTCGGTTGCGGCGCTTGATGAAATGATTGCCGCCGCCGATAAATCGGGAAAATTCTTCACCGTTCACCAGAACAGACGGTGGGACGTTGACTTTCTTGCAATGAAGCAGATTGTAAATTCGGGCGAGATAGGCGAACTTATAAACATTGAATCGAGAATACACGGCTCGCGCGGAATACCGAGCGACTGGCGCTGCCACAAGCCCTACGGCGGCGGTATGATACTCGACTGGGGCGTGCACCTTATCGACCAGATTTTGCAGATTATAAAGGAAAAAATAGTAAGCGTTTACTGCACGGTTACCAATATTACGACCGACGAGGTTGACGACGGCTTTAAGCTGACCCTTTATTTTGAAAGCGGAAAAACCGCCTATATTGAGGTTGGTACATATAACTTTATTGCAATGCCGCGCTTTTATTTGCAGTGCAAAAACGGCAGCGCAATTATTGAGGACTGGCAGAAAAAAGCACAGGTTGCGCGCATGAAGGCGTGGAACGAAAAAGAGGTTCTGCCCGTGCAGACCGCCGCGGGAATTACCAAAACCATGGCACCGCGTGATGAAATTACCCTTGATATGTATGAGGTTGAGCGCCCTGTAAGCAACGTACACGATTTTTACCGCAATTTCTGCGCCGTGCTTGATAATAAAGCAGAGCCTGCCATTAAACACTGCGAGGTTCGTCGCGTTATGCAGGTTATGGAAGCGGCGTTTGAGTCGTCCGATAAAAAGCAGCGTATTGAGGTTAATATTTAATGCTTAACCTTTCTGTAATAGGCACGAGCGGAATTACCGAAAAGTTTTTATCCGCCGCGCGTAAAACAGGACGTTTCAAATTTCATACCGTTTATTCGCGTACCGCCGAAAAGGGCAGAGCATTTGCCGAAAAGCAGGGCTTTGAGGGCTTTTGCACCGATATAAACGCTTTGGCGAAGGACAGCGCGACTAATGCTGTGTATATAGCCTCGCCGAACTCCTGCCACTTTGCGCAAAGCAAGCTTTTTTTGCAAAACGGTAAACATGTTTTCTGCGAAAAGCCTATTGTAACAAATGCGGCGGAATATGATGAGCTTTTGTCCCTTGCCGATAAAAGCGGGCTTATTTACGCCGAGGCGATTATGAGCCGTCACTATAAAGGGCGGGATATGTTGCTTAAGGGGCTTTCGCAAATCGGAAATATTTCGGTTGCAAGAATAAATTTTTGCCAGCGCTCAAGCAGATATGACGCTTTTATGGCGGGCGAACATATGAATATTTTCGATATGTCGCTCTGCGCGGGAACGCTTATGGATTTAGGCGTTTACTGCGTGTATGCGGCGGTTGATATGTTCGGTATGCCGAAAAACATTAAAGCCTGCGCCTCGTTTTTTGAAAACGGTGCGGATAAATCGGGCTCCGCAATTTTTGAATATGACGGGTTTACCGCAGTGCTGACTTACAGCAAGGCGGGGCAATCCGCCGTAAAATCCGAAATAGTGGGGGACAGCGGCGTTTTAAAAATCGGCTCTGTTTCGCAATACGGTGATATTTCACTTGTAAAGGGCGGCACCGAAACAATTTTTTCGGAAATGCCTGCCCGCGATGAGATAATGGGCGACGAGGCAATTAAATTTGCCGATTACATTGAAAGCAGAGAAGAATTTTACGGCGATTACCGCACGGTATCGGCACTTACGCACAATGTTCATATCTGTATGGACTTAATAAAACAAAGCGCAAACATTAAATATACGGTAAAGGAGTGCATTTTATGAAATTAGGCATTGTAAGCGCAATTTACGACGGCTTTACCTTTGAAGAAGCCGTTGAAAATGCCGTTCAAAACGGCTGCGAATGTATGGAGGTTGCCTGCTGGCCGCAGGGCAAGGCGGAAAGAAGATATGCGGGTGTAAGTCACATTGACGTGGATAATACATCACCTGAGTATATCGCTTATATAAAGGATTTCTGCGCGAAAAAGGGTATTGAAATTTCCTCGCTCGCATTTTATCCCAACACTATGGACGGCGACCTGCAAAAACGCGAGGCAAACATTGCTCACCTTAAAAAGGTAATAAATATGAGCGCGCTTTTGGGCGTTAATATGGTTACTACCTTTATAGGCAGAGACCAGACTAAAACGGTGGAGGAAAACCTTGAATTATTTAAGGAAATATGGCCGCCGATTATAAAGCTTGCCGAGGAAAAGGGCGTTAAGGTTGCAATTGAAAACTGCCCCATGCTTTTCGGCGCAGACCAGTGGCCCGGCGGGCAGAACCTGTTTACCACCCCGAGACTTTGGCGCAAGATGTTTGAGCTTTTGCCCAGCGATAATTTCGGCATAAACTACGACCCGAGCCACTTTATTTGGCAGCATATAGATTACATAAAGCCGCTTTATGAATTCAAGGATAAAATATTCCACGTTCACTTTAAGGATATTAAGCTGTTTAAAGATAAACTTGACGACGTGGGCATAATGGGGTATCCGCTTGATTTTATGAGCCCGAAGCTGCCGGGACTCGGCGATGTTGACTGGGGAAAATATGTTTCAGCCCTTACCGATATAGGCTATGACGGCTATGCTTGCATTGAGGTTGAGGATAAAGCCTTTGAAGGCTCAAAGCAGCGCGTTATGGATTCCGTTGCATTAAGCTGCCGCTATATGCGTCAGTTTGTAATATAAATTCGGCTTAAGCCTGAATATAACATTTTTTGGAGGAATAAAAAATGGCACTTGACATGAACAATTTCACAAGCAATCAGAACGCTCAGGGCGAGGTTAAAAGTGACCGCAAGCTGCGTATCGGTATAATCGGTACGGGCGGAATTGCAGGCTCACACATTGCAAGCTACAAAAAGCAGCCCGATGTTGAGGTAGTAGCCGGCGCCGACTTAATACCCGGAAAGGCTGAAAAGTTTTTCAAGGATAACGAGGTAGAGGCTAAGGCGTTCACCGATTACAAGGAAATGATTGACACCATGAACCTTGACGCGGTAAGCGTTTGCACCTACAACCGCACCCATGCGGAATGCACAATTTACGCGCTTGAGCACGGTCTTCCGGTTCTTCTTGAAAAACCGATGACTGTTACTCTTGAAGAGGCTATCGCTATCCGCGAGGCTGAAAAGAAGAGCGGCAAGATAGTTTCCGTAGGCTTCCAGCCCCGTTTTGACGCTAATATGCAGATGATCAAGAAGATAGTTCAGTCGGGCGAGCTCGGCAGAATTTACTATGTTCAGACAGGCGGCGGTCGCAGACACGGTATTCCGGTAAGCTGGTCAGAGACCTTTATCGAGAACGATAAAGCGGGTCTCGGCGCTCTCGGCGATATCGGCTGCTATTCAATCGACCTGGTTATGAACGCTCTCGGCAACCCGAAGCCCTTAACCGTTACCGGTACCGCTACCGATTATTTCGGCACCACCCCCGAGGCTTATGCTCAGGTAGGCAAGCCCGAGTGCGCTAAGAAGTTCAGCGTTGACGATTTCGCTTCCGCTTATATCCGTCTTGAGGGCGGCATAATTCTTGACTTCCGTATTGCGTGGTATATGCACCTTGACACTCCCGGAGACACCATTATTATGGGTACAAAGGGCTCTCTCCGTATTCCGTCAACTGATTGCTGGAACGGCTCTTTCAATAAGCCTATGACTATTTATCATGACGTTGCAGGCGAGCCTGTTGAGACCGTTGTACCGCTGTTGCCCGCTACACCTGATCTGTTTGATCGCAAGATCCGCTCCTTCCTCAATGCGGTTATCACCGGCGGCGAGGCTCCTGTTCCGACCAGCCAGATTATCTACAACCAGGCTATACTTGACGGTATTCAGCGTTCAAGCGATTGCGGCCACGAAGTAGAAATTGAAATTCCGGAAGTTTAATTAAAATAAACCGGATTAACTTTCAATTTGTTAAGGAGTAAATTGTTATGTATAATTTTCCTATTGCTTTACAGCTTTATTCGGTAAGAGACGATATGGAGGCAGATTTTGCCGGCACTCTTAAAAAGGTTAAGTCCTTCGGGTATGACGGCGTTGAATTTGCCGGCCTTTTCGGTCACACCGCCGAGGAAGTAAAGAAAATGTGCGCTGATGCCGGCGTTACCCCCATTTCCGCACACGTTCCCTATGATGAGCTTAAAAAGGGCGACGAAACCTTTAAGACATACGCCGAAATAGGCTGCAAGTATATTGTTATTCCGTGGATAAACGCGGAATATCTTGCGGGCGGCGAGAAAAACGCCGAGTTTTATGAGAATGTTAAAAAGTTCGGCGAGCTTGCAAATAAGCACGGTATGAAGCTTTGCTACCACAACCACGATTTTGAATTTGAAAAGGTTGACGGCGAGTATAAGCTTGACCTGCTCTATAAGGCGATTTCACCCGAGCTTTTATCAACTCAGCTTGATACCTGCTGGGTAAATGTGGGCGGCGAAAATCCGGCTGACTTTGTCCGCAAGTATAACGGCAGAATCGAAATCGTCCATTTAAAGGATTTTGCAGGTACTAAGGGCGGCAATATGTACGCGCTTATCGGCAATGACGAAAGCAGCAAAAAGGAAGCCTCGGGCACCTTTGAGTTCCGTCCGGTAGGCTCGGGTCTTCAGAACTTCCCGGCAATACTTGAAGCCTGCAAGGAAGTTAATGCAAAGTGGGTAGTAGTTGAGCAGGATCAGCCCAGCATGGGTAAAACCCCGCTTGAGTGCGCTAAGACCAGCATTGAATACTTAAAGTCGATTTTTTAATTAAAAATTCGGCACAGCATAAGTAACACATAAATCACCCTTCCGTCGGGAAAAATAAACCGACGGAAGGGTGATTTTTTTTTGAAAGATTTCGACGAATGGATTGCGGAAATTGACAATGAACTTAAGCCCGATAAAAGCTTTGATATTATAAAACGCCCGCTTAAAATAGGCGGACGGCGCGCGGCGCTCTACTTTATAGACGGATTTATAAAGGACGAGGTTTACGAAAAGATACTTGAATTTTTATACAAGCAAACCCCCGAAGAAATAGCGGGAATTGACGATATGAGCCGCTTTGCCGAGAATAAGCTGCCCTATGTTGAAACCGACGCGGCATATACCGCCCGCGAGGTTGTAACCGCAGTGCTTTCGGGGCCTTCGGTGCTCATAATTGAGGGCATACGAGGCGCGCTTTTGGTAGATACGCGCACCTACCCAATGCGCGGGGTGGAAGAGCCGCAAAAGGACAGGTCGCTGCGCGGCCCGCGCGACGGCTTTGTGGAAACCCTTGTTATGAACACGGCAATGCTCCGCCGCAGAATACGCGACAGCCGCCTGCGTATGGAATATATGCAGATAGGCAGGGAAACAAAGCTTGATATTTCCATAGCCTATATTGACGGCAAGGCGGATAAGCGCGTGCTTGAAATTTTGCGGCAGAGACTGACAGAAATACAGGCGGGCGGAATTTCAATGACGCAGGAGGCGCTGGCGGAAAGTTTACAGAAAAATGCTTTTTTCAACCCGTTCCCCAAGTTTAAATTTACCGAACGCCCCGATTATGCCTCTGCCTGCGTGTTGGACGGCAGAATTGCCCTTATAGCCGATAATTCCCCCGCGGTTATGATAATTCCCATATCCTTTTCGGACTTTTTCCGCGAGACCGACGACTACTATTTTCTGCCCGTTGTGGCAAGCTATATCAGAATAATTCGTATGCTCGTGGCCCTGCTTAACGTGGTTATAACCCCGCTTTATTTGCTGATTGTTAAAAATCCCGCCGCCGTGCCCGATTGGCTCGGCGTGCTCATTCCCGAAAAAGCGGGCGAGGTGCCAATGCTTGCCCAGCTTTTAATTCTTGAATTTGCGGTGGATGGGCTCAGGCTTGCAAGCCTTAATACGCCAGATGCGCTTTCAAATTCATTAGGCGTGGTAGGTGGACTTTTGCTTTCGGAATTTGCGGTAAAGGCGGGCTGGTTTTCGGGAGAGGCTATACTCATTACGGCGTTTACCGCAATAGCGGGCTTTTCACTCCCAAGCTTTGAAATGGGCTATGCTATGAAATTAGAGCGCCTTTTACTGCTTATTTTAAGCGGAATTTTCGGGCTGTGGGGATTTATAGGCGGGCTTGTGTTTATTATAATATGTATGCTTTCCGTTAAGACCCTTTCGGGCAGAAATTACCTTTACCCCATTGTCCCCTTTAATTTAAAGGGCTTTGCAGAGTTCTTTTTAAGATTCCCTATGAAGTGAAAACACCTGCGCGGCGGTCAACAGCGCCAGTAAAATACGGCTTTGATTTTTACTTTGAAATAAAATATGCACCCGGGGGTTTACAGTTTAACCCTCGGGTGCATAAGCTTTTACAGCTATAGCAGATTATCTTTTAACAGGCAGAGCCGCAGAATTGGGGCAGCAGCCGCGATTGCATTACTTCTCCGTTCCCGGGAAGAAAAGCGCCACCGTGCCGGGGCCTACGTGCGAACCGGTTACAGGCTCATAGCAAGCGTTAAGTACCTTGCCCTTAAAGCCTTGCTTTTTAAGCAGGGCAACAAGCGCTTCCGCGTCCTCGGGCGCGTCGGCATGGGCAATGCCTATATCCGCCTTTTTATCGGCGGCAAGCGCACCGTATTTTTCGGCAAGGGTTGTAAGCGCCGCTTTTTTGCCGCGTGCCTTTCCGCAGGATATAATATGCCCCGTTTCATCGCCCTTTAAAATCGGCTTTATGTTGAGCAGTGTGCCTATTGTTGCGGCAGTGCCGCTTATTCTTCCGCCTTTTTTAAGGTATTTTAAATCGTCAACCGTAAAATACTGGCACATGGTATTGCGTTCATCTAAAATGCAGGCTTCAATATCCTTAAAAGAAATTCCGCTGTCACGCATTTCGGCGGCGCGTATAACGAGCATCCCCTCGCCGAGCGAGGCGGCGTAGGTATCTATTGTGGCTATTAAGCGCTCGGGAAACTCCTCGCGCAATTCTTCGGCAACCATTGCGGCGCTGTGGGCAGTTCCGCTTATCCCGCCCGACATACCTATATATAATACGTCGTCCCCGTTTTCGAGACTTTTTCTGAAACCGGAATTTATAATATCGGGGTTTATCATTGAGGTTTTAATTTCGGCGCCCTCTCGCATTGCGTCATAAAATTTTTTACCGCCCGTTTCCCATTCGTCGGCATACGGCAGATCTTTACCGTTCACGGTATAAGAAAAGGGCAAAAGTGAAATATTATATTTGCGTATAAGCGAAATCGGCAGGTTTGCCGATGTATCTGTAAAAATCGTAATCATAGCAGAGTCTCCTTTACGTTGCGTTATCTGTATCTATTATAACGCTTTCGGCGGTATTTTTTCAAGCTATATGTGAATTTATTTACTCTATTGCAAAAAATACATTTGTAGAGCTGCCGAAAATCACTCTACCGACAGTAGAAATCCGCTTATTACCGCTGTTTTTGCATTATATTTAAAAAAGCGCTTGACTTTATCGCTTTAAAGCGATATAATATCATTCAAAGGAGATAGATTGATATGAAAATCAAAAAAATATTATCTGCGGCAACAGCACTTACACTCGCTGCCGCCCTCTGCGTTTCGTTCGCGGGCTGCGGAGAAAAAAAGGAAAAGGATAAATATACCGTAGGCATTTGCCAGTTGGCGCAGCATGAAGCGCTTGACGCTGCGACCAAGGGCTTTAAAGACGCTCTTACCGAAAAATTGGGCGATAAGGTTGAATTTAAGGAGCAGAACGCCGCCGGCGAATCAACCACCTGCACCACAATAGTAAACCAGTTTGTATCAAGCAAGGTTGACCTTATATTTGCAAACGCCACAGGCGCCTTGCAGGCTGCTGTTTCGGGAACAGAGAGTATTCCGATTGTGGGCACCTCAATAACCGATTATGCAACCGCCCTTGAAATTGATTTAAAGGATTGGACAGGCATTAACGCAACCGGCACATCTGATTTAGCGCCGCTTGATAAGCAGGCGGAAATGTTCAAGGAACTGCTGCCGAACGCTAAAAAGGTGGGCATACTTTATTGCTCAGGTGAGGCAAACTCAAAATATCAGGCAACCGAAATTACTAAATATCTTAAAAAGCTCGGCATCGAAACCAAGGAATACACCAGCGCCGATTCAAACGATATAGCTCAGGTTGTAACCACCGCCTGCGCCGAGGTTGATGCACTTTATGTTCCTACCGATAACACGATGGCTTCAAACGTGCAGATAATAAACAACATTGCAGAGCCTGCAAAAATTCCGGTTATAGCGGGTGAAAAGGGCATTTGCAACGGCTGCGGCATTGCAACCCTTTCAATCGACTACTACAGCATAGGCAAAAAAGCGGGCGAAATGGCATACGATATACTTGTAAACGGGAAAAAACCCGCCGATATGGATATCGCTTTTGATTCCGCCCCGGTTAAGGAGTATATTAAGGAGCGCTGCGATAAGCTCGGCATAACCGTTCCGAGCGATTACACAGCAATTCAGTAAATAAAAAAATTAAGCTATGGCGATAGGGCGTATTATACCCTATCGCTTATTGCGGTTTTGAAAGGAATTAAAAAATGCTATCATTTCTCAGTTCTTTGCCGGGCGCGGTGGCGCAGGGCGCAATATGGGGTATTATGGCGGTAGGCGTGTTTATCACCTATAAAATACTTGACCTTGCCGACCTTACGGTAGACGGCTCGTTCGGCACTGGCGGCGCGGTGCTGGTTGTATGTACCGCGGGCGGAATGAACATATATCTTGCCATGCTTTTATCATTACTTGCGGGCTGTGCGGCGGGCTTTGTAACGGGCGTTCTGCACACTAAATTCGGCATACCTGCAATTCTTGCCGGAATACTTACGCAAATAGCCCTTTATTCGGTAAACCTTCGCATTATGAGCGGCAAGGCGAATCAGCCGCTTTCGGCTATGAAATACAGAAAAATACTTTTGGTTTCTCTCAGGAACATAAATAAATCACTTATAGTCTGCGGCATATTCGTTGTTGTAATAATCGCGCTGCTTTATTGGTTCTTCGGCACAGAACTGGGTCATTCGCTGAGAGCCACGGGCTGCAATCAGGCAATGGCGCGGGCAAACGGAATAAATACCGCCACAAACAAGATAATAGGCTTTGTTGTATCAAACGGTCTTGTGGCGCTCTCGGGCGGGCTGCTTGCGCAGTACCAGGGCTTTGCCGATGTTAATATGGGGCGCGGCGCTATAGTAATAGGTCTTGCCGCTATAATAATAGGCGATGTGGTATTCGGCAAGATATTTAAAAACTTTGCCCTTAAACTTTTCGGCGCGGTTTTGGGCGGCGTAATTTACTATATAGTTATTTCCTTTGTTTTGTGGCTCGGTCTCCCCGCAAACGACCTTAAAATGCTTACGGCGGCGGTTGTGGCGCTCTTCCTCGGGGTGCCCTACTGGAAAGGCAAAATTGCCGAAAAACGCGTGAAACCCGCAGAGGAGGTAAAAGCCGATGCTTGAAATTAAAAATGTTTATAAAACCTTTAACCCCGGCACAATAAACGAGAAAAAGGCGCTCAACGGGCTTAATTTAACCCTTAACGACGGTGATTTTGTTACCGTTATAGGCGGAAACGGCGCGGGAAAATCCACCATGCTTAATATGATAGCGGGCGTGTACCCGGTGGACAGCGGCGCTATAATAATTGACGGCACCGACGTTACAAAGCTGCCCGAGCACAAGCGCGCAAAATATCTGGGCAGAGTTTTTCAGGACCCTATGATGGGCACTGCGGCTGATATGTGGATAGAGGAAAATATGGCGCTTGCAGCCCGCAGGGGTCAAAGGCGCGGGCTTAAATGGGCGATAAACAAGCACGAGCGCGAGCAGTTCAAAAAAATGCTTTCCGAGCTTGATTTAGGGCTTGAAAACCGTCTCTCGGCAAAAGTGGGGCTGCTTTCGGGCGGTCAGCGCCAGGCGCTTACGCTTTTAATGGCGGTAATGAAAAAACCCAAGCTCTTGCTGCTTGACGAGCACACCGCGGCGCTCGACCCGAAAACCGCCGCAAAGGTGCTGGAGCTTTCGGATAAGTTTATAGCCGAAGAGGGGCTTACCGCCATGATGGTAACCCACAATATGCGCGACGCAATAGCCCACGGCAACCGGCTTATTATGATGAACAACGGAAAAATAATACTCGATGTTTCGGGCGAAGAAAAGAAAAAGCTTACGGTTGAATACCTGCTTGAGGCCTTCAGCAAATTGAGCGGCGAGGAATTTGCAAACGACAGAGCGCTGCTTAACTGATTTTTGCATTTTGGCACTTGAAAACTTTTTTAAATATGGTAAAATTAAATTAGATTAAAAAAAGGAGTTCTTATAAAATGGCAAAAGAAGTTTTGGTTGAAATATCCGCGCGCCACGTTCACGTAACAGACGAGGCACTTGAAATACTTTTCGGCAAGGGTCACAAGCTCACCCCGAAAAAGGATCTTTCGCAGCCGGGTCAGTTTGCGTGCGAGGAAAAGGTTACTATAGTAGGTCCGAAATCACAGCTTAAAGCGTCGATATTAGGTCCGACCCGCCCCGAAACACAGGTTGAGCTGTCTCTTACAGACGCACGCTCCATAGGCGTTACCGCGCCCATAAGAGAATCGGGCGATATTAAAGGCTCGGGTGTATGTAAGCTGGTAGGCCCCGCAGGTGAAATTGAGCTGACCGAGGGCGTTATTGCCGCAAAGCGCCATATACATATGACCCCCGAGGACGCCGAGAAATACGGCATTAAGGACAAGCAGATTGTTAGCGTTAAAATCCCGACCGAGGGTCGCGCGCTTGTTTTCGGTGATGTTGTGGCTCGCGTCAGCCCCAAATATAAGCTGGCTATGCACATAGATACCGACGAGGCAAATGCCGCTGCAGTTCCCGGCAGCTGCATGGGTGAAATTCTTGACTGATAACCCCATAGGTCTTTATATCCACATACCCTTTTGCGCGAAAAAATGCGCATACTGCGATTTTTATTCCGCCTGCGTTACAAACGAGCTTACGGAGGAATATGTAAAAGGGCTTTGTGAATCCTTTAAAAATTGGGGCGGTAAACTCTGCCGCCCTGTTGATACTGTCTACTTCGGCGGAGGAACGCCGTCGCTTTTGGGGAACAGAATTGTTCCCCTTTTAAGGGCGGCGCGCTCCTCTTTTTGTATTACCGATAATGCCGAGATAACTGCCGAGTTAAACCCCACGGGCAACTCCGCCGAATTTCTTTCCGCCTGCAAAACGGCGGGGGTAAACAGGCTGTCGGTAGGCGCGCAAAGCGGGAGTGATGATGAGCTTTTGCTGCTCGGGCGAACGCACACCGTAAAGGACACCGCCGAAACGGTTAAAGCGGCGCGGGATATGGGCTTTAAAAATATTTCGCTCGATTTAATGTGTGGCTTGCCCGGCTCAAATACAGAAAGTCTTAAAAAAAGCCTTGATTTTACCGTGGGGCTTGAGCCGGAGCATATATCCGTATATATACTGAAAATAGAGGAAAACACCCTGTTTTATAAAAACAAAGCTACGCTGGCGCTGCCCGATGACGATGAAACGGCAGAGCAATATATGTATATATGCGAATACCTCGAAAGTAAGGGATATTTGCATTATGAAATATCAAATTTCTGCCGCCCGGGGTATGAAAGCCGCCATAACCTTAAATATTGGAATTGCGACGAATATTTAGGCATAGGCGCGGCGGCGCACTCGTTTATTGACGGAAAGCGATTTTTCTACCCCCGAAGCATTAAAGCCTTTTTAAACAGGGAGCCGCCTGTGCCCGACGGCGACGGCGGAGACGCAGCCGAATACATTATGCTCCGCTTGCGGTTGTCGCGCGGGATAAATTTTGCCGAATACCGCAGGCGGTTCGGGTCTGACCTGCCTGATAGCTTTATAAAAGCGGCGGAACGCCTGAAAAGTATAGGGCTTGTAAAAATAACCGAAGACGCGGTTGCGATAACCGACAGGGGCATGCCGGTTTCCAACAGCATAATAACCGAATTATTGGAGAATATATAATGAGAACGCTTAAAATTCATCTTATACGCCATGGAGCTACCGACGCGAATTATGACGGACGGTACATAGGCTGCAAAACCGATTTACCGCTCGCCCCCGAGGGGCTGAACGAATTGCGCCTGTTAAAGGACGATATTGATTATCCCGAAATTGAAAGGCTTTATTCAAGCCCCATGCTGCGCTGCCGCCAGACGGGTGCCGTGCTCTACCCCGATTTTGAACCTTTTACGGTTGAGGAATTAAAGGAATATGATTTCGGCTCGTTTGAGAATAAAACCGCCGCCGAGCTTGAAAGCAACCCGAATTTTATACCGTGGACATCCGGCAGGCTGTCAGCCCCGCCCGGAGGTGAGGATAACTCCGGGTTTATAAAGCGCATTTGCGTAGGCTTTAATAAAATCGTGCTTGATATGATTGAAAGCGGGCTTACCGAAAGCGCCGTTATAATGCACGGCGGCGCTATTATGATGCTGCTCGGCGTTTCTGCCGTGCCTAGAAGTAAGCCCGTTGAATGGACGGCGGATAACGGCAGGGGCTATTCAGTAAGAGTTACCCCCTCGCTTTACCATAAAAGCGGAGTTATAGAGGTTTACGGTATTGTATGATTTATTAAATAAAATCCCGCTTTTCCGCGGGCTTACCGAAAATGAGGTGCGGGAGCTTTTAAGCCCGCAAAATACTCGAAAACACATATTCGAAAAGGGCGAGACCGTGCTTTACGAGGGCGAGCCTGTAAGGGAAATAGGTATTGTGCTTTCGGGTAAGGTGATAATAGAGCTGAGCGACGCCTGGGGCAACAACAGCGTAATTTCAGGCGTGGAAAAGGGCGGCGCATTTGCCGAGGCGTATGCCTGCGTTCCCGGCTCTTTAATGCTGCAGCACGTCACCGCATATGAAAAAAGTGAAATTCTTTTTATTAACATTCAGGCGCTGCTTAAAACTGACGGCATAAAAAACGAAGCGCAGCTGAAGCTTTTAAAAAATTTGCTTACAGTTTGCGCTTCTAAAAATTTAAAGCTTTCCTCGCGTATGCTTAACATCACACCAAAAACCATCCGCGCGCGGCTTATGTCTTATTTTTCGGAGTGTATTAAAACAACAGGTTCTTATACGTTTGATATTCCTTACGACCGCCGTCAGCTTGCCGATTACCTCGGTACAGACCGCAGCGCGCTGAGCGCCGAGCTTTCAAAAATGCAAAAGGAAGGATTACTGACCTACCGAAAAAATCATTTTGAAATGTTTTCGGGCTGCCAATAGGGCGCTCAACATTCCCATTTGTATTTTTTCATATCAACCGTGCCGTTTTCTTTAAACTCAACGCCCTCATCTTCAAGCAAGGCGCACTGCTCGAAGAAGTGCGGCGCGGTTCTGCCCGCGGCGTTTACTACCCTGTGGCACGGGTAATCACCGTAATAGCCCGCAACGCTTAATACCTTGCCCACAAGCCGCGCGTTTCGCTCTCTGCCAATAAGCGCGGCTATCTGCCCATAGGTTGCAACTTTGCCCTCGGGAATTTCCGATACCGCGGATAATATTTCGTAAACCAAGTCTTCGGAGATTTTCATAGTATCATTTCCCGAAATTCATCCTCGTTTATAACCCTAATGCCAAGCTTATTTGCTTTGTCAAGCTTACTGCCCGCCTCGTCGCCCGCAAGGACGAACGAGGTTTTTTTAGAAACAGAGGAGGAGGTTTTACCGCCGAACGATTCAATTATTTCGGCAGCCTCGTTTCTTGTGTAGGTAGGCAGAGTGCCGGTAAGCACAAAGGTCATTCCCGTAAAGCGGTTATCCTTTACCTCTTTTAAGGACTTCATATTAACGCCGCTTTTTTTAAGACTTTCAAGCATAACTGCGGTTTCGGGCAGCGAGAAAAACTCCGCCGCCGAGTCAGCCAAAACGCTGCCTATGCCGTCAATCTGCTCTATTTCCTCTGCAGTAGCCGCCGCTATTGCCTCAATGCTGCCGAAATGCTCGGTTAAAAGCGCCGCCGCCTTGCTGCCTATATGGCGTATTCCGAAAGCAAAAACCAGCTTTGCCGCGTCATTTTCCTTTGATTTCTCAATCGCGTTTTTAAGGTTTTCTACGCTCTTTTCGCCTATGCGCTCAAGCTTTTTAACCTCTTCATAATCAATGGAATAAATATCGTCTATGCTGTGAATAAGCCCGGCACCGAGCAGCTGCTCAAGCACCGCGGGACCTAAGCCCTCAATATCCATTGCGTCGCGCGAGGTAAAGTGTATCAGGTGGCGCAAAAGCTGCGCGGGGCAATCGGCATTGGTGCAGCGCAGAACCGCCTCGCCCTCCTCGCGCGTTACGGGAGAGCCGCAGGAGGGGCATTTATCGGGCATTTTGTAGACCGATGAATTATCGCACTTTTTAACGACGCTCAGCACCTCGGGAATAATATCCCCCGCTTTGCGCACTACTATGGTATCGCCTATGCCTATGCCCTTGGAATTTATAAAGTCCTCGTTGTGCAGCGTTGCGCGGCTTACCGTAGTGCCCGCAAGCTGTATCGGGTCAAATACGGCGGTAGGCGTCAGCGCACCTGTGCGCCCTACGTTTATTTCAATGCTTTTAAGCACCGTTTCCTTTTCCTCGGGCGGGTATTTAAACGCCACAGCCCATTTCGGGTATTTTGCAGTGCTGCCCAGCTCTTTGCGGTACTCAAGGCTATCCACCTTTACAACCGCGCCGTCAATATCATAGGGCAAGCCGCCGCGCGAGTCGCCTATGCGCTTAATTTCCGAAATGACGTCCTCTATATTATCGCAACGCTTATATGTCGGTAATGTATGAAAACCGAGAAATTTTACAAAATCAAGTGTTTCAATGTGCGATGTAAATTCCTTGCCTGTTATTCGCTGAATATTGAAAACAAATATATCAAGTCCGCGCTCTTTAACTATTTTCGGGTTTTTCTGCCTTAAAGAGCCCGCCGCCGCGTTTCTGGGATTTTTCGCGGGCGCCTCGCTCATAAGCTCCTGCCGTTCTATCAGCTTTTCAAAGCTTTCCTTCGGCATATACACCTCACCACGCACCTCAAGCTCGCCGTCAAAGCGTATGGCTTTGGGTATGCTTTTTATCTGCATTAAATTAGCGGTCACGTCTTCGCCCGTTACACCGTCGCCGCGTGTGGAGCCGCGGAAGAAAAGTCCGTCCTTATATTCAAGCGATACCGAAAGCCCGTCAATTTTCGGCTCTACCGAAAATGCGGTTCTCGCGGTATCTATTTTTTCGGCAAATGCTCTAAGCTCGTCAAAGCTGAAAACATCCTGCAAGCTTTCCATTTTTACGGCATGCGTCACCTCGGCAAAAAGCTTGAGTGCCGCGCCGCCCACGGTAACGGTAGGGGAGTCCTCTTTTTTAAATTGCGGGTATTCCTTCTCTAAATCTTCAAGCTCGCGCAGCAGTGCGTCGTACTCAAAATCTTCAATTTCCGGCGCGTCTTCAATATAGTACTTTTTGTTGTGGTATTTAAGCGTATCGCTTAAATATTTTATTCTTTCTTCCGCTGCCTTTACATCCATTTTCCGTTTCTCCGTTTCCGTTTAATCATCGATAACCGCGCCGTAATCGTTAATAAGTCCCGCCGTATTATCGTTTTCGCTTTCTATAACGTTCGTATACGCCCCCGGTACCGCACCCGAAATCACGGTCTGTGCGGCTATTGCCGAGGTCGCGGCGGTCACGCCGCCTCTGTAACCTATCATCACAAAGCTGCCCGAAATGCTCATGTCTATCATTATTATATGCAAAACCTGATTTATACCAACAGATTTGAACTCGTGGGAAAAATTGACTACCGCCGTTGCCGTAAGCTGCATTTTAAAGCGCAGCTTCGGTCCCAAAGCGTTTGTATATACGCTTGAAAAAAATGTACCCACGGGTATTTTAACCTCGTAATACTCTTTTTCGTCAACCTTGCGCGAAAGTCTGCCAGATATTGCGCTTTTCAGCGTATTTATTTTCACAATATCAATTTCCGCACTGGTAACGCTGCCGTTTTCACCGCGGGAAAGCACCACAATGTCATCATATGTAATGCCGTTTTCGCCTAAAATTTCCAAAACCGCTTCATTTGCGGCATTGTACATTGCTGTTTGCGCCACGCTTTCGGCATATTGAATTATAACCGGTCTCATTCGCATAAAGAAAACCGAAGCAATAAGTGCGCAAATCAGTAAAAGCGTAATGAATACACGCCAAAAAGCAGAAAGAAATTTGCGCTGATATATCATATAATCACACACCTTTCGCAAGCTACAATACATATTACGAAAGGAATTTATGTGTGTTAATAAATTATAACCCTTTATTCCGAAATATTCAATATTTTTCTTGACTTTTCTCGCATTTTGGGGTAAAATATCGTTTATCGTATGCGGGTGTGGCGGAATTGGCAGACGCACCAGCCTTAGGAGCTGGCGCCCCGGCGTGCAGGTTCAAGTCCTGTCACCCGCACCATAAAAGGGCTACAAAATAGATGCAGCCCGTGAAAACCCCGATGTTAACAAGGCTCCCATAAAGACACCTTTGTTAATCGGGAGGCCAACGGACAGGTAATGCTTATGCGTTACCTGTCCGTTGGCTTTTTTCGTTATAATCCGGCTGTATTGCCGATATAACGGAAATAAATATCAATTTGCTGTTCGGTGTTTTGCTTGAACCGCTCACGCCTCTCATGAATGACTATCTTTGAAACGAAGGTGTGCAGGATCTCGGGTGTAAGCTCGGTTATGCGCGTATACTTTTTAGCGAGACCTATGAACTTATCCACATCGCTTGCCGCCTGCTGCAAATTTTGTATTTGCTTTTCCAACTCCGGCAGCTTGGCGTCTATGCTCTTTTGCTCATCCGTATAGCCGCAGGACAGTATACGGAACTGCTCGTTGTTTATCCTGCCGAGGACATTGTCCTCATACAGCCGCTTGAACAGCGCATTAAGCTCAGCCGTCCTTTTAGACAATCTTTCATATTCACGCTGCTTGGCGTTAAGCTCCCGTCGGTTTTCCGAGGAGCTTTTTTTATTGATGAATTCCGCAAACTGCCGTTCTTTTGTTCTTGCCGTGTAAGTAATACGGCGCAGTTCCTCCAAGAGAATCTCATCCAGTACCACCTCACGGATTCTGTGCGGCGTGCATTTTTCTTTTGCATTATTGCGGTAATGCGAGCAGTTGAAGGAATAGCTTTTCGGATCATCCGCACGCTTGTGACTAAAATACAATTTCGAGCCGCAGTCGGCACAGAACAGAAGACCGGAATACTTGCTTGTTTCACCTATGCTTGTCGGTCGACGCTTTCCCTGACGCAGTTTTTGCACGGTTTCCCAAGTCTGCATATCAATTATCGGTTCATGCGTATGTTCAAAACGGATATGCTCGGATGGATCACGCTTCATCTTACGCTTGTCCTTGTACGACGGCACGGTGAACCGACAGTTAACGGTGTTGCCGATATAATCCTCTCTCGAAAGGATATCCGCAACCGTCTTTGCGTTCCAGTCATACGGTCTGTCGGTATCAAGCGCCGTAACCGCTGTTCCGGATTTGCGGTATTCATACATCACGGGCGTCAGTATCTGCATTTCTTTCAGCCTGTTTGCGATCATCGTAGGACCGAGTCCCGCAACGCACATGGAAAAGATTTTTTGAACCACCGACGCCGTTTCCTCATCCACAATAATATGATTTTTATTGTTCGAGTCTTTAACATAGCCGTAAGGCGGTCTTGAACCGATGCGTTCGCCTTTTTCCGCCTTTGCCCGTTTTACGGCACGGATCTTTTTACTTGTATCCCTCGCAAACCATTCGTTGAACAAATTTTTAAACGGAGCAAGCTCATTTCCGTACGTATACATTGAATCGAAATTATCATTGACGGCGATATACCTCACATTGTTTTTCGGAAAGTATATTTCGGTATATGAACCCACTTCAATATAATTTCTTCCGAGTCTGGACAGATCCTTTGTTATGATGACTCCGATTTTTCCGTCCTCAATCAGATCGAGCATACGGCGAAAGGCGGGTCTTTCAAAATTCACTCCGCTGTAACCGTCATCCGCAAATACCTGTGTGTTTTCAAAGCCGTTTTCTTTTGCGTATTTTTCAAGGATCATTTTTTGGTTGACAATGCTATCGCTGTCGCCCTGCCGCATATCCTCTTGAGACAGTCGGCAGTACAGAGCGGTTATTTTTTGGCTTGACTGTATCATGTTTACCTCCTTGTTTTCAGCCAAACCGATTGAGAGCTGCGGAAAATTTCCGCAACCTCAATATACTCTCAATCGGTTGAAAAGTCCAGACGATTTTTTAAGAAACCTTACCGTCCTGCATTTCCATTCCGAGAAGGTATCGGATACCGTTGTCAACCGTGTTTTGCGGCTCAATTTCAAAGCAGGAATTGACAATATAGTTCATGCGACCGATCCGATATTTTTTGCTCTGCACCATTTTATTTTCTGAAACACTGTTAAATGTCCTTCGCTGCAGACACCTGAAAGTTTTAGAATCAAACTCATCGTCCGATTGTATTCTTATATTACTTTCCGGCAGAACTCTGAATTTTTCCGACATGTTTTTGAAAGTGTTTTTATTTGTATTTTCCATTGATTCCTTTCCGCCGTAAGGCTGTTTGGTATTTTTACATTCCGCCCATAACGGGACCGGAATTTTTCTTTTTATGCTCTGAGGGGAAATGCCTTGTGGTGCAATCCTCAACGGGAGCGTCATCGTCAATGATGCCTGTTATATCAGCCGCAAGATAAGCAGCGTCAGATAATACAGCGCCGTTATCGCCGAGGGAATAACCGTGATCCAAAATATCCGGCTCAAATATTTCTCCGCCGTATCCGTCAGCATTGAGAGATTGTTCGAATAAAAGTCGCTGATCCTCCCAACCCGTTTCTCGGTATCCGACACTGCCGTTTTCATTGAGTCGGTAAATTCCGCCGCCGATTTCCTCATTTTGTTCTGAAATTCCGTCACCGCCGCTTGGCACTGTGCGTTGTTCTCGGTCAGAATATTCAGCTGCTCGTTCATATACTTTGTCAGTTCCTCTTTGGTTGTCAGCGTTTCGGTTGCGCTCATAAGCCGTGAGAGAAGTTCTATCTGCGCCTTCTGCGTATCGAGCATTCCTTTCCAGTTCGGCTCGGTCACCGTTACGCAGGGCTTCGCTTCGGCGGCTCTCTGCATACTCTGCCGCGCTCTCGCTTTCAGTTCCTCCGAGGATAATCTCCCGTATTCCGAATTCATATTCCATATTCTCCTTAAGATATTTTTCTTCATGCAGGCTGCGGTCGCGGCACCGCTTTCCGTCCTGCGTGATATAGGTGATATATTTTCTTTCGTCCGTCCATACCACACCGTAGCCCTCGGCTTCCATCAGCTGAATAAAATCCTGCTTTGACCGAGCTGCCGCCATCGCATCGTCTATTGCCGCCGCAAGCTGCATTTTATAACTCTCGCCCCGTACTGCCGAGCGATATTCTTTTGAGGACATTTGCTGTACCTTTTCCTGTTTTCTGCTCGGTCTTAAAACCGACAGCCCGTACTCCATACACAGCTTGTCCGAGGCGTTTCGCATCTGTTCTATAAAATCTTTAGGCGGACGGAGCTTATAGCCGTTCTCACAACTTACGCTGTTGATAATAAAATGCGAATGGATATGCGCCTTGTCGGTATGGGTAGCCACCAAAACTTCATATTCGGGGAATTCCCGTTCCGCAAACTTCAAAGCAATTTCGTGTGCGGTTTCGGGAGTAATGTTTTCCTCCGGCGAGAAGGACTGCACCAGATGATAAAACATTCTGCCGTCCGTTTTCCCGTACCGCATTTTGGTTGACAGCATTTCGTGGTATGCGCTTTCGGCAACGCAGTTCACACCGCCGATCAGTTTTTTATCTCCGCACACGGTTTTGCTGTCGCGCTTACAGTAGGAAAGAATAAATTTAAGTCCGGCTTTCGATTGAGAACGCTTGCTCTGTATTAAATTTACCGTTGCCATCACTGCCACCGCTTTCTGTCGAGCAGAGAACAAAGAAGTTCGTTCAGCCTTGCATACTCATTCTTTACTTCAGACAGATCGGCAACCGATACTCTGCCCATATTGCAAAGCAGTGTGAGACGGTTTAGGTTTTTACCGATCGCCTTTTGCTCTCGGATAATATTTTCAAGCCCATCCACCACAACGATTTGTTTGTTAAGGCAGGAGCGTGTAACATAGTCCGTTACGGAAAGGTTTGCCGTGTTTGCTTTTCGGTGTATGGCAGCGAGGTCTTGTTCGCTAATGCGGATGCTTAGTTTTTTGTTTTTCATATCGTACTCCGTTTCTAAAAGTGGGTGCAGGGCTTCTGCCCGCCGAGCAGCAGCGGCAGGGGTCGGCTTTGCCGGCGACCAGCCGTCTGCGATGCTCGCACTCTCCCCAAAGGGAGAGTACAAAGGCGTCACCCTACGGTATTCTGTCTGTTATCACGGCAGAAAAAAAGGGCGTACACGCCGTTTACAGCGCCGTATTTCGCCTTTGTGCAGTTCGGTCGGGTGTTTAC
>ERZ773108.337-NODE-337-length-53552-cov-5.736060_pt1 | contig 53552 bp, 45 predicted proteins | sample MGYA00580570_ERZ773108 | MGnify/ENA primary metagenome ERZ773108 (study PRJEB29015, sample SAMEA2737840) | human gut metagenome | biome: human gut; feature: human-associated habitat; material: faeces | place: China | collected 2012 ...
AGCGCAACCTTGCCAAGGTTGAGGTAGCGAGTTCGAGCCTCGTCATCCGCTCCAATTTAAAAGGCTTCATATGAAGCCTTTTGTTATTCGGCACCATAGCCAAGTGGTAAGGCAGAGCTCTGCAAAAGCTTTATGCCCCAGTTCAAATCTGGGTGGCGCCTCCATATAAACGGCTCCGTGGTCAAGCGGTCAAGACACCGCCCTTTCACGGCGGTAACAGGGGTTCGATTCCCCTCGGAGTCACCATTACGTAAGCAGCAGTCTATGGCTGCTGCTTATAAATATAAATAATATGGACCTTTAGCTCAGTTGGTTAGAGCAACCGGCTCATAACCGGTTGGTCCGGGGTTCGAGTCCCTGAAGGTCCACCATATGAACAAGGTTCAGCAGAACCTTGTTCTTTTTATTTTGTGTAAAAATCGGTTTACTTCGGCTATGCGGCAGATATTATAAATGTGAAGGTGAGAGAATGATTGATAATTCAAATTATATAACTGTCGGGTTTAAAAAGACGGTTAATGAATGTTTTTCGGACAGAGCAAAAGAGCTTTCTGACGAATATGACAAGAGGCTTGCGGAATTATTGGATGAAAATAAAGATGCTTCAAAAGAAAAGATGCTGCATTTAAAGGCTCAGATTCTGCCGGGAATCGCGGCGTATGAAGTGCTTCGGACAATAATGAGCAAAGAGGCGGCATATGACACAATTCACGGATATACTGAAAAGCACGCAATTGAGGGCAAAATAAAGCTTGAAAAGATTTTGCGCATACCGGGACTGTACCGAATTGTTCCGCGCCTGTTTGCAAAAATGGTCAGAAAGATTTTTAATGAGGACGCGGGGTCTCGTTCATACGAGTATAAGACAAAGCCGAGCGTATGGAGAATTGATATGCTGGAATGTCCGTATTACAACACTTGTAAAGATTATGGCTGCGCCGAGCTTTGCACTTGTTTTTGCGACAGCGATGACGTTTCATACGGAAGCCTGCATAAAAATTTGATATGGCACAGAACCCAAACCCTCGGCAGAGGAGATAAGTGCTGTGATTTTTGTTTAAAAGTGAGGGGCGGAGAAAGCCTTGAATAATAAATAAAACAGACGTATATATGAGCTGAATGTTAACGCAAGACGGTTTTATAAAAAATTAAATTATAAAGAGGTAGATATTTTGCCTTGTGTGTTTAACGGTATTCCGAATGTCAATCTTGTTTTGCTTGAAAAAAAGCTCAGCTGAAAATTTTGTTTAAAGGCAGGGGCGGTTGTAATGAAGAAGATAAGTGTATTTATGATAATTTGTATTGCCTTGTTGTGCGGTTTTTCGGACAGCTCGGCTGATTCGCTTTACAGTGATGTAGGCGTAAATGATTGGTTTTATGAAAATATAACGGTTATGAGCAATATGGGTTATCTCAGCGGATATCCCGACGGAACATTTAAGCCCGATGACAAAATAACCGCGGCAGAGTTTGTGACGGTTGCGGCAAGAATAAAAGAGATTTCGCCCGATTCGGCGCAGAACTCTCATTGGGCGGGCGGATTGCTAGCCGCCGCACTTAATCAAGGCTGGTACGACTGGGACGAGATTCCGCCGACCGCCGAAAACTATGATAAGCCGATAAACCGTCAGCTTGCCGTAAAAATAGTTATGCGTGCATTTATGCCCGAAAAGAAAGGCGATTATTCGGCGGAAAGCGCAAAAATTGCGGATTTTTCACAGTTGGACGGCAGATACTATAACGAAGTAATCGCGGCGTATTCGGCGGGAGTGGCGCAAGGCGATGAAAAAGGGAACTTTAATCCGAAAGCGCCGCTGACCCGCGCGGAGGCTTGCGCCCTGATAACAAGAGCAAGCGGCAAGGCAGAGGCGCCGTCTGAAGTCAAGCCGCCGGCGCAGGACGAAAAGTATTTTGCAAACGGCGGAGTGTCAAAAAACGGAAGGCTCTCGGTCAAAGGAACGCAACTGGTCAACGAGCGCGGCGAAGCGGTGATTCTGCGCGGTATGAGCTCGCACGGGATTCAGTGGTTTCCGCAATTTTTAAGCCGCGAGTGTATTAAATCTACGGCTGAGGCGGGTGCTAACCTTTTCAGAATAGCAATGTATACGGAAGAAAACGGATATATTCAAAACAGAGATTTAAAACAGACACTTGAGAATGCTGCGGACACAGCCTCGCAGCTTGATATGTATGTGATAATAGATTGGCATATTTTAAGCGACGGAAATCCAAACACTCATCTTGCGGAGGCAAAAGATTTTTTTGGAGAGATGGCTGAAAGATATAAGAATGATCCGTCTGTTATTTACGAAATCTGTAACGAGCCTAACGGAAATGTTACGTGGAGCGGAGATGTAAAACCGTATGCCGAAGAGATTATCAAGGTGATTCGCGCTGTGGATAAAGACGCGGTAATTCTTGTCGGCAGCCCGACGTGGAGTCAGGATATCGACAAGGCGGCGGACGACCCGATTGACGGCGGCAATATAATGTATACCTGCCACTTCTATGCGGGCACGCATACGGATTGGCTGCGCGGCAGAATTGCGGATGCGATTAATAAAGGGCTGCCCGTGTTTGTATCGGAATGGGGAACAACAGAGGCATCGGGGGACGGCGGCGTTTATACCCAAGAGACGGAAAAATGGATTTCGTTTTTAAACGAGAGAGGAATAAGCTGGGCAAACTGGTCGCTGTGCGATAAGGGCGAGGCATCCGCCGCGGTGAAAAGCGGCGCCGATATATCAGACGGAATATCAGAGGACGAACTGACCGAATCGGGCAGACTTGTGTGGAACGGTTTTAAACAATGAAATAAGCTGACCTGTATCGGTCAGCTTATTTCATTTTGATTTTCATTTTCGTTTTGTTTTCGCGGAATAAAACGCTCTATAAAATTGCCTTTTCCGCGGTTTTTTACATAAAAGTAACCAAGGACCGAAAAAACAACCGCTCCGATGAAATTAACAAAAAGGTCACTCATTGTGTCAAAAATTCCTATATCAATATATCCGCCTACGTTTAAAAGATATGTTCCGCCTGCAACGGGCTGCCCGTTAAGCGTCAGGTGTGAGCCCTCGGCTATAACATTTTCAATTCCCTGAAGACAAGATGCAACATTTTGATTGTTCGGCGTAAGGTTCACGCTCGATATCGTCTGCAAAATGGTGTCCTTTTGCATATCGGTATGCAAAAGCCAGTCGCAGGAAAACTCAAAAAATTCCCACAATACGCCTATCGTCATCGAAAAGCAGAACGACACAATGGCTATAAACAGCGGAGAGAGCTGAAACTTAAAGCGTTCGCTTTTGTTTAAAATATCCACGCTTGAAAAGCCGACCGCCGCCATCAAAAAGCCGTTAAGTGTGTGAAGCATATCGTCCCACCACGAAAATTTGAGGTAGAAAGCGGAAATCTCGCCGAGCATCTGTGCCGCAAAAATAAAGAGAATTATAATAATTTCAAGCGTCTGCGGAAGAGTGATTTTAAGCCTTGTTTCAACAAAGTTGGGTATAAGAAACAATATAAGCGTAAGCGCACAGGTGAAGCAGTTTTCATAATTGCCCGAGATTGCCTGAACAACAAGCATAGCGATAACGATGGTGGTCAAAAGATGATATACAACCGAGGTTATTATGCTTGAACGTTTGTCAAAATTGTGCTTTTTATAAAGCCTAAGCCGCGCCCGAAGCCGCGAAATTTTGTGAGGTTCGTTATTGTTTTGCTGCAAAGGTTTTGCCCCCCTATCTTTTAAATCAACATAATAATATAATAACATATAACAAAAAATATATCAAGAATTTTTTAACAAATGAATAAATCTGTGTATCCATTCATAGTATATGAATATTATATTATAGAAGCTTTTAAACCTGTCGGCGGCTTGCAGCGGCAGATAAAAGCAAGTGACTGCAAGCGGAAAGGAATGGAAGAATGCGTCATTACTGCAACAGGCAGGACCGGAAAAGTGTTTCCTGCCGAAATGATTTTAAAGAGAAAGGGAACGAGACCCATATCGGAAGCCGCGCGGATAAAAATACCGATGAGGCAGCCGAGGAGGTTGTGTTTCCACCCGGCTGCGGATACGATTATGTTAAATCGCCCGATATAGAGTATAAAGTGTACGGAGAGCAAAAAGAGGGCGGCTACGGAGAGGGACAGGGCGGAGCCTTCAGCCAAAGCGGTACATATAACAAGCAAGAGAGCGTAGATATAAAAAATGATGAGATGCAGCGCGAAGCGGCATCGGAGACAAGGCTTGCCGCGGCAGACATAAATACGACGCGCGGAATTTTGGCGGATAATATGAGCGGAAGTTTTGGAATTATGTCGGTGCCTAAGCTTCCGCCGGAGCGGCAGCTTATGTCGATGCCGATATACCTTGACCGATACAGGGGCAAATACATCTGCCTTGACCTGTGGACGTATGAAAGACGCAGAATAGAAAAGTGCGGGGTTTTGACAGAGGTAGGCACCGACTTTCTTTCAATAAAAAATCCGCATACGGGGGATATAGTGATGATAGACTTAAGAACGGTCAGATACATAAGTATATATTGCAGATAAAACAAGGCGGCGCGAGGCGGCGAGATATGCGCCGCCTTCAGCACAGCTTTTTCAGACGGTTTAAAAGCGAGCAGTACCTGACCTGAGCGGTGCGAAGCTCATAAATACATATATCAACTTCATCGGCTTTAAAAACGCAGTCAAAATTTTCGCGCGCAATCTCCATTTCGCGCCGCGCGCGGTTTACCTCGGCGGTAAGGGCGGCGATGCTTCGCTTTCTTTTTTCACTCTCTTCGTGCGTTTCGCGCGGGGTTGTTTTTGATTGTTTCATAATCTGCCTCCGTATAATTCATAAGTATTATATATAGTATATTAAAATAATCGGCTGTTATTCTTTATAATTTAAAAAAGTTATTGATTTGTTCATAATTTAATAGTATAATTATGTAAAAGATAATTATGACAAGGATAAAAAACACTTATTTGGGGAAAGGCGGAAGGTGTTATGCAAGGTACGAAAAACAAAGTATTGATAGTTGACGATGAAGCAAATATCTGCGAGCTTATAAGATTATATGTTGAAAAGGAAGGCTATAATGCGATAATTGCAACGGACGGCGCAAAAGCGGTTGAAAAGTTTATGCAAGAGAAGCCCGATATGGTTCTTTTGGATATTATGCTTCCCGTTAAAGACGGCTGGCAGGTATGCAGAGAAATCCGTGCGGTCAGCGATACGCCCATTATTATGCTTACTGCCAAGGGCGAGACGTTTGACAAGGTTTTGGGCCTTGAACTCGGCGCCGATGATTACATAGTCAAGCCGTTTGAACCGAAAGAGCTTGTTGCAAGAATGAAGGCGGTTCTTCGCAGAACCGAGGCACGGACGGCTCCGCAGGAGGAGAGCGGCAACGAGCTTGTCTTTGACGGACTTAAAATCGGGCGCGAAACATACGAAATATATCTTGACGGAAAAAAGATTGAAATGCCTCCCAAGGAATTTGAACTTTTATATTTTCTTGCAAGGAACAAAAACAAAGTGTACACAAGGGACCAGCTTCTTGACGAAATATGGGGATATGAATTTTTCGGCGATTCGCGCACGGTTGATGTTCATATAAAAAGAATCCGCGAGAAGATAGAGAGCGAGGGCAAAAATTGGCAGCTTAAAACCGTGTGGGGTGTGGGCTATAAATTTGAGGTCTCCGAATAAGCACAGTAAAGGGGCGTTTTTGTTATGAACGGTAGAAGTATGTTCAGCAAAATATTTTTTGTAAATATTGTTTCGATGCTTGTCTGCGTAATAATACTCGGCTCGACAGAGGTGCTTCTTATGACGGGATATATCTCTAAGCAAAGCGAGGAAACGCTGAGCAAAAACGCCGAAACAATTATAAATCTTATGAAGTCGGACATACCAAAGACAACAATGACGGATATGCTTAACGGTTTTGCGCACGCAATGGGAACGTATATCATAATCCTTGACGATAAAAGCGAGGTTGTCGCCTGCAGCGAAAGAAGCGATTTGGTAAGCTCGGCGCCGTCTTTTGTAAATAAAGAGTTTACAAAAACGGTTTTGAGCGGTCAGAGAAATTCTATGATAGGTACAATGGGAAGCCTTTTTAAAATGACGATGTTTACGCTTCAGCTTCCCGTTAAAAACAGCAGCGGAGATGTTTTGGGTGCGGTAATGCTGAGCCGCCCCATACCCGAGCATCAGCGAATGAAAAACGAAATACTTCGGCTGATGTTTTTATCGACCTTGGTTATTATGGCAAGCTCGTTTATGCTTTCATATATTCTTGCAAAGCGTATATCCGTACCCATTCATAAAATCTGCGAATCAACAAAAGACTTTGCAAAGGGCAATTTCTCGGTCAGAGTAGGCGAGGGCACGGAAGCCTCGGACGTGCTTGAGATAGCAGAGCTGACCGATGCGTTTAATAATATGGCAGAAGAGCTTGAAAAGGGCGAGGAGATAAAAAACACATTTATATCCGATGTTTCGCACGAGCTGCGGACGCCTATGACAACAATCGGTGGATTTGTTTTCGGGATTTTGGACGATACCATACCGCCGGAGAAACAAAAGGAATATTTAAAAATTGTCTATGATGAAATAAGCAGGCTTTCAAGGCTTGTAAACACATTTTTGGATATTACCAGACTTCAGTCGGACAAGCTTACGCTTAACAAAACCGATTTTGATATAAACGAGCTTATAAGAATCGTTATAATCGGTCTTGAAAGTAAAATAGAGGCAAAAAATATAGATGTTAAGCTTGAGCTTGAGAGCGAGAATTGCTACGTAAATGCAGACCGCGACAGCATTACAAGGGTTGTAACCAATCTTTTGGATAACGCCGTAAAGTTTACAAATGATAAAGGAAATATAACGGTCACCGTCAGCAAGCGTCAGCACGATGTCTGCGTCAGCGTCAGAAACACGGGCTGCGGAGTTTCAAAAGAACAGCAGGCGATGATATTCAAGCGCTTTTATAAGGCGGACAAATCAAGAAGCCAAAACCGCGAGGGAACGGGCATAGGGCTTTACTTGGTTAAAAATATTTTAAGCGCACACGGCAAAGACATAACACTTGACAGCGTTGAGGGCGAGTATGCCGACTTTACATTTACTCTTGATAAAGGACGTCCTCAGCAGCAGCGAATATATTCCAAATATAATTCATAATGTTTAAAATCTCTTTTACACTTTGTTCATAGAATTGTAAAAATTCGCGTATATAATGATAAGTGAAAAGAGAAAAACAACTTAGTTTAAATAGTTTAAATTATAAAAACCAAACCCCGTTTAAGGATATGCAAATTAAGCCGAAAGACAAAGCGGAGCGGTGAAAGGAGAATCATTATGAATGATTTTGATGAAAGATTTAACGGTACAAATAATGCAGACGGCAGTAACGACGCGTACAATGCCGCAAATGAAAACGGCGCAGAGAATGTAAGCCCCGCAAACGATGCAAATACTTATTACGGTGCGGACGGCGGATATGGCACAGAGACATACGGCGGCGGTCAGTATGACAGCTCAAGCAGCGACCAATACAGCGGTGCGTATGCTCAAACCGAAAATCCTCAGCAGCAAAACACGGCGGATTTTCAGTCGGTTAAAAATGATATTACCCAAATCAATCCTGACGGAAATCGTGTGAACGGAGATTACGTAACGGTAAATCACGGCGGATATACGGAAAATATTCATTATAAAAAGCCGCATAAGAAAAGAAATCGTTTTATAGCCGCAATGGTTTCGCTGACGGTTTTGAACCTTGCGATTATGGGCGGAACCTTCTTTGCGGGGACAAGATACGGTCAGCAGCAAAAGCAGGTTGCCTCAAAGCAAGAGCTTGTAAACAGTTTAAGCGGAGATTCGGGCGATAACACAAACGGAGCAACGCAGACCGCAAACACAGCACCGGAGATGGCAACCACAGAGATTGCCAAAAAGGTCGGTCCCGCAGTTGTCGGAATCAGAAGCACAATGCAGCAGCAGGCGGGCTTCTTCGGCTCAACAACACAGTCTCAGGCAGAAGGCTCGGGCATAATCCTTTCAGAGGACGGATATATAGCTACAAATAATCACGTGGTAGACGGAGCAAGTACAGTCAGCGTAATCTTAAATACGGGAACAGAGCTTGAAGCAAAAATTGTGGGCACGGACGAACAGACTGACCTTGCCGTAATTAAAATCGAGCCAACAGAACAGCTTACTGTTGCAACGATAGGTGATTCAACCAACCTTGAAGTAGGTGAAAGAGTTGTCGCAATAGGTAACCCGATGGGTCTTGAATTTTTCGGAAGCGTTACCGAGGGTATTGTCAGCGCGGTTAACAGAAAAATTACCGTTGATAACAGAACAATGAGTCTGATTCAAACAGACGCGGCTATAAACTCGGGTAACTCGGGCGGAGCGCTGATTAACAGATTCGGCGAGGTTATAGGTATAAACTCGGTAAAGGTAAGCAGCGAAGGCGTTGAAGGTATGGGCTTTGCAATCCCAAGCTCAGAGGCAAAGCCGATTATATCCGATTTGCTTCAGTACGGATATGTTAAGGGCCGTCCGGTAATAGGAATTTCAACGCGTGAAGTAACAGAGTATATGGCGCGTGCATATTCGTGGCCGCAGGGTGTTCAGGTAATGGAAGTAACAAGCGATTCGGCTAAGAGCGCAGGCTTGCAGCAGGGCGATATCATTACAGAGGTAGAAGGCGAAAAGATTACCGATTCGGATAAGCTTAATGAAATTAAAAACAAGCACAATCCGGGCGATAAACTTAAAATGACGGTTTATAAATATGCGACGGGCAGAACCGAGACGGTAGAGATAACACTGTCAGAACAGCTTCCGGGCTAATACGGTAAATGCGCCGCGCAGATGTGGAGATTTCTCATCTGTGCGGCGCATTTGTTACAATTGTGTTAAAATTTCCGTACAAATTGAATTTAACGGTTTACATAGTCTGATAAAATGATATAATGTATATAAAGTTGTCTAAGCAATTAAGAATGTCGGCTTGATTGCTTTAAAAAGGGCAATTTAGAGATGTCACAAGACCGGACGGGAGGAAATCTGATGGAAAATTCTGAAAACAATTCGGTTATGGTATCTCAGCGGCAAAGCAGGCAAAAGTCGGGAAAACAAAAGAAAAGCAGGATAAGAACGGCGGCGTTGATATTTGGCGGCGTTATTTTAATCTATATAATATGCGCGGTTTTTGCAAGTCTTAACAAAAATCTTTCCACCACGACGGCGCTGAAAGGAGAAGTCTCGGAGGGGTTTAGGGCAAGCGGATGCGTATTTCGCGACCAAAGCGTTATAACCTCTGACACGGGCGGATATTTTGCGCCTGTTGTAAACGAGGGCGACAGAGTTAAAAAGGGTCAGGTTATAGGCTATATATACTCTGAAAAACCCGACAGCGGAATTATCGAACAGATAAAGTCTCTTAACAGTCAGCTTCAGATGAGGGGAATCGACGGAGAGGCGACAGTCTATTCCGGAGATATGAGCTATGCTCAGGGACAGGTGTCCGACGCTGTAAGAAATATGTCTGACGACAGGATAAACAAAAATCTTAAAGCTGCTGCGGACGGCAAGCAAAAGATTAAGCTTATGATTCAAAACAGCGGAGACAACGAGGACAATGTAAAGACGGCGCAGCAGCTTCAAGCCGAGATAGACGCGCTTAACGGCAGCGCGGGCAGCGGAAGATCCGTTACCGCATCTGACGGAGGGGTTTTCAGCTCACGTGTGGACGGGCTTGAAGACGATTTTAAAACAGATAAGGTAAAAGAAATTGTACCTTCGGATTTGTCAGAGCTCAGCAAAAAGCAGCCTTCGGAAAGCGGAGCGGCGGTATGCAAGATAATAAACAATTATACTTGGTACTTTGCGGCAAACGTGGATGAAAAGGATGCTGATACTCTGCAGAAGGGGCAGACGGTTAAGCTTGAATTTTTCGACTTGACAAACGTTGGTATTTCGGGTACTGTCAGTCGTATTTCAGACGCGGATAATGGAAAAAAAACAGTTGTTATCTCAACAAACCGATATGTGAGCGGCATATATTCGTCAAATAACGTAAATGCCGATGTAGTTACTGTCAGCTCTGAGGGGATAAAACTGCCGGTTGAGTGCCTTCACGTTGTTGACGGCGTAACGGGCGTTTATGTTGTGCGTCTTGATGCGGCGAGGTTTATGCCGGTAAACGTTAAACACAAAAACAGCGAGTGGGCGGTAGTCAGCGCGGCTGACAGCCAAAACGGAGACGGCAGACTCAGAATTTACGATGAAGTTATAGTAAACTATAAAACACTTGAGGAAGGCAAAATAGTGCGTTAATTTGCGTATTTTTAAAGAGGTGGCATAAAGGTGAGTGTTTCTGAAAACCTGATAAAGGTAAGAGAGGAAATTAACGAGGCGGCACGGCGCGCCGGCAGAAATCCCGGCGATGTGACGCTTATAGCGGTAAGCAAGACAAAGCCCGTTTCGCTTATAAAAGAGGCGGTCGCGGCGGGAGCAGCCGACTTGGGTGAAAACAAGCCGCAGGAGATAACCGCCAAGTATCCCGAATTTGAGGGCGATAATGTTCGCTGGCATATGATAGGGCATCTTCAAAAGAATAAGGTTCGCCATATAATAGATAAGGTTGAGCTTATACATTCGGTTGACAGCGTTGAACTGGCTGAAGAGATTAACAAAAGAGCGGCGGCAATTGATAAGATTCAAAAAATTCTGATACAGGTTAATGTAACGGGAGAGGACAGCAAATCGGGAATTTCGCCGCAGGATACGGAAGAGCTTTGCAGACGTATATCAGAGCTTGATAATGTCAGAATTATGGGGCTGATGACAATATCCGTAAACGGATATACTTACGAAGAAAACAAAAAGGTGTTTGAGTCGCTTGCGGGGCTTGCCGCACGGATTGACGATATGCATATAAAAAATGTTTCTATGAAGGAATTGTCAATGGGAATGACGCACGATTTTGACGCGGCAATCGCCGCGGGCGCGACAATGGTACGAGTGGGAACGGCGGTCTTCGGTGAGAGAGACTACGGCACAAAAACAAATTAGGTAAATTAAATTAAATGTTATAAACAGCAGAAATGCGGAATTAGGAGGATAATAATGGGAAACTTTGTAAACAAAATGTTGAATATCGTGGGCTTCGGTGCTGAAGACGAGTATGAGGATGAGTATGAAGACGAGAGAAATGATGATATAGAGCTGTCTTCGCCGATTGACAGAATGAATGAGAGAAGAAGCAGCAGGGTTGTAAAGCTTCACAACAATCCGTCTCAGATGAGGGTTGTTGTTATTCAGCCCGAGTCTTTTGAAGAGGCAAGAGACATAACAAATCATTTAAAAAGCCGCAAGCCGATTGTTGTGAATCTCGAGTCGGTTGAAAGCGGTGTGGCACGCAGAATAATTGACTTTTTAAGCGGTGCCGTATATGCTCTTGACGGCGATATCCAGAAGGTTTCAAACAGAATCTTTATAATTGCGCCCAACAACGTTGATATAATGAGTGACGAAATTAAGGGCGATATGAAGAACACTTTTCTGTGGAACTGATAAAAAACACAAGGCAGAGAGGCAGATTTATGCAGACCGATAAAGAAGATAAGATGATACTGTCAAGGGCGGAGGACGCCGCAAAGCTGGCGGCGAAAAATTATTCCGTAAAGACCGTTGGGTTTTTAAATCCGCGGCAGAGGTCGCTTATTATGAAAAGTTTATATCCCGAAGCGGATATGATAACAGAATTTAACGGCGGCTATCCCGATGCAGAGCGTACTCTTTTGGTTTGCAGACCCGAGTATGCCGAATTTAATACCGATGATGTTCTTGCGGTAATACGCGTGACCGGCAGAGACCTTGGCAAACTTACGCACCGCGACTATCTGGGAAGCCTGATGGGGCTTGGGATAACGCGCGAGAACATAGGCGATATTCTGACAGAGCCGAGCGGCGCTTTTATATTTGTAAAGCGCGAAATTGCAGATTATATAATAAATAATCTTGAAAAAATCGGGCGCTGCGGAGTTAAAACATCTGTTTGCGGCTGCGGCGAGGCAGAGCTGCCGATGCCGAAGATAAAAGAGATAAGCTGTACGGTGTCATCGCTGAGGATAGACGCGGTTTTATCTGCGTCCGCGGGGATTTCAAGAAGCCGTGCAGCAGAGCTGATAGGGCAGGGATGTGTCTCCCTTAACTGGGAGGAGACAGAATCTTCGTCCAAACAGGTGGAAGAGGGCGATTTGATTTCTGTCAGAGGAATCGGAAGAATGAGACTTGACAGGGTCGGAGGACTGACCCGAAAGGGCAGAATAGGAATAACCGTTGTTCGGTTTGAATAGAATTATTCTGTAAAATAACCGATGCGTTAAACAAGCGTCGGTGCAGCATAACAATGACATTCAAAAGGAGAGATTCGGTAATGGTTACGCCGCAGGATATTGAAACCAAAATGTTTAAAGTATCTTTTCGTGGGTACAACACTATGGAGGTTGATGAATTTCTTCAGGAAATTTGCGACAGCTATATAGAATTGTATGAAGAAAATAAATCTCTTAAAAAGAAAGCCGGGCTTTTAAGCGACGCGGTGGGACAATATAAGTCAATGGAGGGGACCCTTCAGGATGCGCTGAGCGTTGCGGATAAGTCGGCTGACAAAATCGAGAAAGAGGCAGGCAGCAAGGCAAGCGAGATAATAAAGAATGCAGAGCTTACGGCGCAGTCGATTATTGCCGGGGCGGAACAAAAAATTGCCGATGAAGAGTACAGACTGGAAAGAATAAAGAGAGAAATTGAGTTATATAAGGCGAAGGTTTTAGAGCTTTTAAATGCACAGCTCGGCGTGCTTAAAGAGTATCCGACATCGGGCGGCTTAAATCTTGATAAAGATATTCCGGCGCAGCAGATGTGGAACAAGAAGAATGTCAAAAAGACAGAAAATACCGCGAAAAATAATGAGGCGGATGATTTTTCAAAAACAAAGGTAGCGGAATCGGTTAAAGATACTTTAAAAAATGAGGACGATTCGGCATACGAAGATACAAAAAAGCTTGAGTCGATAACAGAATAATAAAAAGTAACAATGCCTCCCTTAAGGGGAGGAATTTTTATAGCAACGGAATAAAATTGGAGACAAATATGATATACATAATTATAGGAGCGCTGTTTCTGGCGGCGGATTATATAACAAAACTTTGGGCGGCAGAGGCCTTGACAAAGGTTTCGACCGTTCCGATTATAGAAAATATATTTCATTTGACATATGTCGAGAACAGAGGAATAGCCTTCGGAATGTTCAGCGGCGGAAGAGTGGTTTTTATCGCTGTTTCGCTTGTAGTAATGGCAATACTTTTGATGATTGTATTTAAAACGCCGAAGAGCGCAAGAACAGTATGGTTAAAGGGCGGAACATCACTTGTAATATCGGGCGCTTTGGGCAATCTGGCAGAGCGTATAACAAAGGGATATGTAGTTGATTTTTTTGACTTCAGACTTATTAACTTTCCCGTATTTAACGTGGCGGACATTGCGGTCTGCGCAGGGGTTGCGCTGCTTTTGATACACTTTTTGTTTGCGGAGGATAATAAAAGTGAGTAATCTTCAGTTGATGACAGCAGACGAAGCGGGTGCGGGACTGAGACTTGACAAGTTTTTAAGCGAAAGATTGCCCGAGCTTACGCGTTCGCATATTCAAAAGCTGATTGCAGAAAAAAATATTCTTGTAAACGGCAAAGAGGCAAAAGCAAATTTTAAAATAAAAGTCGGGGACGAGATTGGCGTTAATATTCCAAGCCTTGCAGAGCCGCAGATTGCGGCTGAAGATATTCCGCTTGACATAGTGTATGAGGATGCGGATATGCTTGTGGTAAACAAGCCGCAGGGAATGGTTGTTCACCCTGCCGCAGGCAACTACAGCGGAACGCTGGTAAACGCGCTTATGTTTTACTGCGGCGATGAGTTATCGGGCATAAACGGAGAAAAACGACCCGGAATACTGCACAGAATAGATAAAGATACAAGCGGGCTTTTGCTTGTCGCAAAAAGCGACAGGGCGCATATCGGGCTTTCGAAACAAATAAAAGAGCATAGCCTGACGCGTGCATATAAAGCGCTGGTCCACGGCGGCTTTGCCGCGGACAGCGGAGTGATAGACGAGCCGATAGGCAGGCACCCCGCAGATAGAAAGAAGATGACGGTAACATATAAAAACTCAAAAGATGCGATAACCCATTATAATGTGCTTGAACGCTTCGGAAAATATTCGTTTATCGAATGTGTCCTTGAGACGGGACGAACGCATCAGATAAGGGTTCATATGTCAAAACACGGACATCCGATAGTCGGCGATAAAACATATGGCGTAAAAAAAGAGGAGTTTAATTTAAAAGGACAGCTTCTTCACGCATATAAAGTCGGCTTTGTTCACCCGATAACGGGCGAGTATATGGAGTTTACATCAGAGCTTCCGGATTATTTTAAAAAAGTGCTGTACAAGTTGAGAAAAGTATGATAGAATAAAATCAAAAATAAATATATTTCATTGAGGTGCAAAATGAACAGAGCATTTAGTGTTTTACTTAGCGCGGTACTGACAGTTTCAATGCTTGGAGGAGTGGCGTTTGCGGATGAAAATACCACCAAAGGCGGCGAATACACCATTCCGGGAAGTCAAACGGAAGAGTCGGCGGGTACGCAGACTTCGGAAGAGCTGACCGGTAAAGACAATTCATTAAAAGACAAAGACGGCGGCAGCAACAGCGATTCTCAGTATACTCTTCCGGGGGAACAGGGAGAAAACAGCGGGGCTGCAGCCGATGAAAACAATGACAAGAACAGTAATGAAAGCAAAGACGGAAAAACGCCTTCGGTAAACGATAACGGCGAAAAGAATGAGGCTCCGCTGCAGGATAAGTATAAATCCGATAAGGTGACGGTAAATCTTAAAATGATTCCGCGTATGCAGGTAATCGACTCGTTTGCCGTTCTTCAGCTTTGCGATAAAGTCGGCAATGTTCTGGGCGAGAAGAGCGAATGGGTCGGCGGAATAACAGAGAATCTTACATATGAATTTACCGTTCCCGAGTATTTCCTCGGTGAGAGCTTTGTGTTAAAGCTTAAAAGCGGATTGGTTAATCTTAAATACTATGATGATACATACGCGGCGGAAGCCCCGATAAAGCTTGACACATATGTATATACCGATGAAAACGGAAATGTGATAGAGGGAAATTCATTCTCGCTTGATGCCTGCCCCGAATTTGAGCACGCAATAGTGGTGTACGTAGAGGGAAAGCAGATGAACGTTTCGCCGCGCGCAAGACTTATTGACGGCGTTTCGATGATTCCGGTAAGAGCGATTGCGGAACAGCTTGGGCTTGATGTTAAGTATGACGAAAGGTACAACAGCGTTGTATGTCAGATAGGAGACCAACAGGCAATATTTAATATAGGAACCGATTACGCTACTTTTTTCGGTTCGGATTTAACCCTGCCGCATAAGTGCGAGATAATTTCAGACGCTACATTTGTTCCTGTCAGAAGCCTTGCCGAAGCTTTCGGCTCAACGGTTGAGGCGATTGACTTTGGTGACCATATTGACGTCTTAATAGGCGCTGCGTCAAAAGTGACGGAATATATGATGCAGGTACCCGTAAACAAGTGGGGGCTTTCCAGCAAAACAAATTACCTTGTGTGGATTGACAAATCAGATTACCGCGTTCGCGTTTATACGGGGTCTCAGTATAAATGGAAGCAGGCAGCAAGCTTTCCCTGCGCAATCGGCGCACCGAATACTCCGACCGTAACAGGAAGCTTTGAGTATCTTTATAAGGCTTCAAGCTGGGATTATCCCGGATATTATGTCGGACCGTGCCTTGTTTTCTACGGGGGTTATGCGCTGCATTCAACGCTTTTGCGCTATAACGGAGTTCCGTATGATGACCGTGTGGAAACAATGATTTCGCACGGGTGTGTAAGACTGCATAAATCGGATATCGATTGGATAGCGGCGCGTCTTCCGATAGGAAGCCGTGTATACGTAACCGAATAAAATTATCAAAGCGCCTCGCATATGCGGGGCGCTTTGATAATTTTAAAGGTATTTTCTCATATGATTCAGGGCGTTTTTTTCAAGCCGCGATACCTGTGCCTGTGAAATTCCTATTTCCTCGGCGACCTCCATCTGCGTCTTACCGCGAAAAAAACGCAGGGTCAGTATCAGCCGTTCTCTGTCCTGAAGCTTCCGCATTGCCTCTTTTAAAGAAATTTTTTCAAGCCACGAATCGTCTATGTTTTTATCATCGGCAATCTGGTCCATTACAAATACCGCGTCACCGCCGTCGTGATAAATCGGTTCTTGCAGAGAGACGGGATCCATAATTGAGTCTAAGGCAACAGAAACGTCTTCACAGGGGAGGTCAAGCTCTTTTGCAATTGCCTCAACGGTAGGCTCTCTTCCGTTTGCTGCGGTCAGCCTTTCGCGAACGGCGAGGGCTTTATAGGCCGTGTCGCGCATAGAGCGGCTTACGCGAATCGAATTATTGTCCCGCAGATAGCGGCGAATCTCGCCTATTATCATAGGTACGGCGTAGGTCGAAAATTTTACATCGTGGCTTGTGTCAAAGTTGTCAAGAGCCTTAATCAGCCCTATGCAGCCTATCTGAAACAAATCGTCGGCGTTTTCGCCGCGGTTGCCGAATCGGTGCATAATGCTGAGGACAAGCCGAAGATTTCCATATATAAATTCCCGCCTTGCTTCCATATCGCCCTGTTTGATTCTTTCAAAAAGTTCTTTTTTTTGCTGCTCGGTAAGCAGCGGCAGCTTAGATGTGTTAACACCGCAAATTTCAACTTTACTCGGCATAATGAATCTCCTGTAATTTTGTCTTATAACTTAAATTATTTGCTTTGATTTATTTTTTATACTGTAAAATACGGTCGAATAATAAGGGCGCCTCGCAGATGAGACGCCCCGTAAAAGTGTTATCTTACGATAACCATATCCTTAACCTGATCCTGATAAATTCTGAGGAAGAGCCGAGCCTCGTTACCCTCTTCATAAATCTCGATGTCGGCGGGAGAAACTACTTCTATATTATTATTGTTTCTGGTTGAATCATAGAGATAAACAACCGCGTCACTTGTTGCATAGTTTCTGATATCCTCGCCGACCTTTACGTTTATACTTCCGCTGAACTTCTTGGTTACGCGTCCGTATACGCAGGTCAAATCATTTGTGATATCCTTAGAAAATTCCGTTGTCTTTGCCGAAGAGTCAAACAGTACGGTTATACCGTCTATTTCGCCGGCTGTGTTTACGCGATACTGAATTATATCGCCTTTCTGGAGGGGAACGCTTCCCGCTGTGCCGCTCTTTCTCAAAACGGTCTTATCGATTGCAAGAAGGTTCTTTTCCGCTCCGCTTTCCCAGCCGTAAAGTCTGTCGGTTATTTCTTCGTCTTTGTTCTGTGTTTCGCTTATATGGTCTACAAGCAGTATCGGGGATTCAGCCGAAGTTGTTCCGGTTGAATTTGTTATAATAATCGCGTTTGCAAGATAGTTATCCTGCAGGTCATAAACTTTTGCCGTATAGCTTGTGTCATTAGAGAGCGAGCCGCTGCTTCTTATCGAATACTTAGCCGTATCCGTGCCTGCATCGGACGGAATTTCAAATATAATTGTGCTTGTTCCTATTCCGACATTTCCAAGCTTGCTTGACGCACTCTTGTATACCATATTTGAATTTGAGATATTAAGGGTAAATGTTCCCTTGTTGGGTGCCCCTGTGCTTGTACCGTCGTGAGCCGTATCTATTGCCGTAATATCGCCCGAGCTGTTTGTCTCATACATAATCAGCTGCGGCGTAAGCGTTCCCGGGCCTTTAAGACCGGTTAATACGTCTTCTGCCTTCTTTGAATACTCGTCATTAAAACGCATCTTTTCGGTGCTGTTTATAATTGCTGTCTCTCCCGCCGCGGTGAATATCTTAAACTTGGCTGTTGTATTAAAGCCATCGTTCATCATCGCGTCTACAAGATAGCCGTACTTTTTAGCTGCCGAAGTATCTGTTTCAACTTTTGCGTTTTCATCAACGGCGGCAATCTCGCCGGTTATATCAAGATAGAAGGTTCCCTTATCGCGAAGCTTTATATCGTTGGGATAGCTTGCCGCCTTTTTATAAAGCTCGCTGCCGCTGCCTATTCTGTAACCGTCCTCGGTTATCTCATTTACAACGCCGTTGATGGATGCATCGGATACATATGCCTTGATAAGTTTTTTGTCATCACTGATTGTATACGATATTACGTTCCATTCTTTAAGAGACGAAAGCTCGACATCTTCGCCGTTTTTGGTCAGGGAGTAGATTATATCATTGTTGTCCTTGTCAAATACAAGCGAGCCGTTAAGATACTTGTCGGTTACACGTCCCGTAATGGTAGAAACAGTATCAACAACAATATTTGTAAGATGATTTACAAATATGGTCTCATAAATTCCGTTGGTATCCGCGTCAAGAAGAACAACATTACCCGACTTTGGTTTAAGCTGCTCATTTGTTATGCCTGTCTTATACTTGCCGTTGTAGATATAAACCGCGTCTGCCGCAATCTGGTCTGTTTTTGTGCTTCTGTCTTTGGTGCTTGCCCAGTATTCTATTGTCTTTGCCTGCCCCTCATCGCCTTTTACATCTACGATGTCATCGGCGACAATTGTCACGGATTTATTCTTGTTCGACTGTTCCCTTATGCAAATAAGAGTTTTTTCATCGGTTGTTTTATCTATTCTTGCATAGTAGAGAACGTTGTAGCCAAGGAACTGCTTTGCGTTGCTCTTACCAAGATAGAATAAGTTGTCGTCTATCTGGATTCTGTCCTCGGCTGTTGTGCTTCCGCCGTTTAATGATGTCTCGCCTGTGCCTACGATTTTGCCGTAGCCTTTTTCAACATTTAATTTATCATAGAGCAATGTTTTGTCAACTACTTCATAGCGAGTGTTGGTACCGTAGGTTACCTGCTCCATAAGATTTACAGTAAGCGAGTTGAATATCAGCTGTGCTATGTCGCCTCTGGTTGCCGCCTGTGCAGGTGCGCCCGAGATTCCGCGAAGCAGCTGATTTGAAGAAGCAACTGAAAGATATCCCGACGGATAGCCGCCTTTGTCTGTGGCTGCGGGTTCGTAGCCCATTGCGCGGACAATTATAGCTACTGCTTCCTGAAGCAGTACAGGGTCATCGGGACGGTAGGTTCCTACATCATCGCCCACAACCATACCCTGCTGGTGCGCAACACTGATGGCTCCTGTTGCCCAATGGTCTGACGGAACATCAGGAAATTCTGTTTTTCCGTTTGAACTTACCGCCATATCCTCAAGCCCGACAGAGTATACGGCAACCTTAGCCATCTCACTTCGGATAATCGTATCGCTCGGACGGAAGGCGCCGTCTTCGGCATCGCCGACCATAATTCCGAGAGCGCCGAGAAGCTCGGCTGCCTCCTCGTATTTTGTGCCTGCAATATCGGGGGCAAGGGCTATCCTTACCGTGCTGTATCTTGAGGCCGCCGGGGTCTCCGCAACGGGGCCGGCTGCCATTCCGTTATTTTTTGCTGCGTTTTCCGCAAGCGTTGTGCTTTGGATAGGCGTTTGCTCGGCAGTATTTGCCGTAGTCTCCGCCGAGTCTTTTGTCGCCGAATCGGCAGACTGATATACCGCTGCCGAGGATGTGTCGCTCAGCTGTGTCTGATTTCCGATTATACTGTCGTTCGTCAGCGTTGAAGCCGAGTTTTTGGCTGATGAAACGTCGTCTGCGGACGCGGCTTCGGCAGGGCCGAAGGCTTCGCCCGAAACAGGAGCGTATTCATCGCCTGCTTCATATCCTGTACCCGACACAACCGGGCAAATGCCGGCTATCATACAGATTGTCAGAGCCAGGGGGATGAATTTTTTTAACATATTTTTGCCTCCTTATTTAATTTAAAAAGTTTTGTTCATCTGTTTTTATGGTTTTTTGTTATTTACGCAGTTATTTTATGCTGAGAGTGAAAAAATACACAGCAAATATTATGGTATGACAGGTAAAAACAGTATATCAAAAAAATTTTTTATGAATTTTTCATTTTTATGTTGAATTATCAAATAATATATGTTATGATAATAAATATAAAGGTGGGTTATAATGTGGTTTTGCTTAAATAAAGACCACCCGAATAAATTTATCAGGAGGATAAGTAAATGAAAAAAGGAAAGCTTTTATCGGCTGTACTCAGCGCGTCTCTGCTTTTATCAAGTATTGCTTTGCCTGCGTTTGCGGTCACTTTTAACGATGTTGAATCCGACGCAACCGTTTCCTGGGCAAAAGACTCGATTACAAAGATGACGGACGCAGGCTACATAAAGGGATATGAGGACGGAACTTTCCGTCCGTACAGGGCAATAACCAAAATCGAAAGCCTTATTCTTATGTCAAGAATGCTCGGATACGAAAACAGCGAGTTTTCGTCTGTGGCAAGCGCGGCAAGCACCGCGTATAAATCGATTGCTTCAAAGTACAATACAACATACGCAAACGAAATCAGCTATCTGATGTATTGCGGCGTGCTTAAAGAGAGCGATTTGGTTGATTATGCGTCCGCGGCAAACGCAAATACACAGCTTTTAAGATATCAAGCGGCGGTTTTGATGTCAAAGCTTATGGGTGCTGATTCAGAGGCTAAGGCTTACACGGTTTCGACCGCGACTTACGCGGACGATTCGGCTATTCCGACTACCGCAAGACCTTATGTTGAATATGTAAGCGCAAACAATATTATGAACGGTATGGATAAGACCGCCGATGGAAAGGCACAGTTTTCGCCTTTGACATCTCTCACACGTGCCCAGATGGCTACCTTACTTGCCAGAATGATGGACAAGCTTGAGCTTAAGTATGTCAGCGGAACGGTTGACAGCGTAAGCAGCTCAAAAATATCGGTGGACGGCACAAGTCTTGGTATTATGACGGATACAAAGGTTTATATCAGCGGCGGAATGGCTTCAGTATCGGATATTTCAAGCGGAGCAGACGCGTCTGTTGTAAGCATCAGTAAAAATGCTTTGGCGATTACGACGCAGGAGGCTCAGAACTCAACCGTTGTATACGGCGTTATAACAAGAAAGGTTGAGAACGCAGACGGCAAAAAGCTTACGATCGCCGATTATGAGGACAATGATAATTCGGAAACATATATGGTTAAGGACAGCTGCAAGATTACCGTTGACGGGGCAAAGGCTACTTTGGCAGACCTTAAAAACAATGATTTTGTAAAGGTAACGATTACAGGTTCTTCAATAAGCGAGATTTCAACCGAGAGCAAGAGCCTTACCGTAAAAGGAATTATTGTTTCTACGGAATATGATAACGACGACCACGTATATATTAATGTAAGCGATACAGACGGCGAGAATACACAGCAGTATGTTGTGTCAAACAAGGGTGCGGATATCACGAGAGACGGAAGCGAGGCTGAGTTCAGCGCGCTGACAAAGGGTGATAAGGTTACTCTTAAGCTGACCTACGGAAAGGTTACATCTGTTACCGCGTCGGGCAACACCGTCGGATTTTCGGGCCTGCTTAAAGAAATCGTAATTTCAAGCAATCCTTCGCTTACGATTACCATAGACGGACAGGATAAAAAATACTTCTTGCGCTCTGATGCAAAGATTACCGTTTCGGGTACGGCGGCAACGATTTATGACCTTCGTCCCAATGTTACCGTTACGGGTACACTTGACAGCAGCGAAATAAAGACTGTATCTGCATCAACCGCATCGGTAAATGAGAAAGGCGAGCTGACAGGTACCGTTACGGGCAAAAACACATCATATAAGGTTATCACGGTTAAGGATGACAACGGAAACGTTCAAAGCGTATATTACAACAACAACACCAAGGTGTTAAGCAGCAACGGAACAACATCAAGTGTAAGAACCTTGGAAAACGGTGCACAGATAACCGTTACGGGTGCTGACCAGAACGGAGTATTTGTAGCGACAATTATTATAATTAAATAATAAAAGAAAATTTATAATCTGAAAACGGCGGAAAAATATACTTAAATTTTTCCCGCCGTTTTTTTAATCAAAGAGGGAGTGTACAGATTTGAAGAAGTTTAAAAGTGTATTTGCGGGGATTACGGCGGCGATAATGTGTTTTTTGTATATGCCTGTGTATGCATATGAGATTCCGCACGCGTACTGGAGCTTAAACGACGGCTATTCGGCTGCGCTGGACGCAAAAAACTACGGCGATATCGCATATTATGGCAGCCAAGTTATAGACCTGATGTCAGGCGAACCAAGCAACGACATCACCGATAATATTATCGGTTCAAGAGCATATGAGGTTGCCTTTGCCTATTATTTTTCGGGTGATTATGACGCCGCGGCAAAGTATTTTAATATATATATTCCGTACGGGGAAAAGCTTGGCTGGAGTGACGGAGTCAGAATAGCAAAAGAGTTTGCAAAGCAGCTTCCTTCAACGCTTGATGTGTATAAGCATACTGATGAAAATCAGAAGCGTTACGATGCAAAGAACGAACCGAACGGTGTTCTAAGCGGTCAGGTCAGCGAAAAGACAAAAGACGGAGACTCGATGGTGCTTTTATATCTTGAGTACGGATATTTTAATGAATTTGATTGGGCAAATAAGGTTTTAAACGATGCCGCCGTTGAAAAGAAGGCGGTAGAGCTTGCGCTTAACTTTCCCGGGCAGGGAGATACGGCGAGGGCAATATCGGGGTCGGACGATTATCTGAAGCAGCTTTATGATTTGATTTTAAAGCACAGCGGTGTTCCGATATTTTTAAGAATCGGCGCCGAGGTAAACATCTGGGCAAATCAGTGTACGCCCGATGAATTTAAGGCGGCATACCGTACTGTCGCAAATAAGATGAGGGCGCTCTCGAATGTCGCGGCGGTATGGAGCATAGCCCATACCGACCCGTGGCAGAGCGAGGCGAGGCCGTATACTTCGGACGATTATTATCCCGGCGATGAAAATGTTGACTATGCGGGAATCACAATATACTGCAACAAATATTTTGAGGGCAGAGAGTGGTTCGGGCAGGAAAAATTTAACGAGGTGTGCTTTAAAACAGGATATAATTCCGACCCCGTACTTATGATAAAGGACTTTGTTGAAAAATACGGTTCGCGTAAACCGATTATTATTTCAGAGTGCGGAGCGACATATTATACAGGCGGCGAAATTAATCAGAATCACATCGATTGGGGTGCGGAAAGATTAAGAGAGATATACTCGTATATACCTATGGTTTATCCGCAGGTAAAGCTTATGGCTTACTTTAACAAAAAGATTGATTATGAGGCAAATTGGTACGATTTGGACAGCACGGCTCAGCTGACGGAGACGTATACGGAGATGAATAACAGTCCGTGGTTTATAAAAGGCGCGGACACAAACTCCGCACAGGTATTTTTTAAGCCGCTGAATAATTCGGTTGACGCGGGCGAGACGGTTACACTTAGCGCGTATCCGCACGTATACGGGGCGGATACAACCAAGGTGGTATATTATGTGGATGACAGCTTTGTAACATCGTCGGAGACCGCTCCGTATACGGTAAGTATTCCGCTTGGCGGCAATACTTTAAAGGTTGTGGCAGAGGGCAGCAACGGAAAAACGGTAACAAGAACATACTCAATAAACGGCGCAAAGGTATCGGACGGCAGCTTTAATGATACAAGCGGGCTTTCGGAGGTTCAGCTTGACGGACTTAAAAAAGTGTATGACAGCGGAATAATAACGGGCTATGAGGACGGAAGTTTTAAGCCGTACAATACGATAACCCGTGCCGAATTTGCGACAATGGTATGCAGAATGATGGGATATAATTCGGAAGCTTCCTGTGATTTTGAAGATGCAAAAGAGCATTGGGCAACCAATTATATAAAAGCCTGTGTTGATGCGAATGCAATAAACGGAGTGGGAGAAAACAATTTTGCACCTGAGGATAACGTAACGGTCGAGCAGGCTCTGAAAATTGTGACAATAGTTAAAAATATGGCTTTGCCGACAGCCGAATATCCGGAAGGGTTTATACAGGCGGCAAATGAAAATAATCTGACAGACAATTTAACAACTATCGATATGTCATCCGACTTAAAGCGAATAGACGCGGCAGTTATTATGGCACAGGCATTATAAAAAAGATTGGGCAAAAGCCCAATCTTTTTTATTTGCGATAGTTTATAAGCCTTACGATTACAGGACTTAAAATCATATTTATCAAAAGCTCTATAATAAAGTTTCCACCGACCAAGCCGTAAATTATATACTGCCCGGCAGAAGCAAAGCCTGCGGCTTGTCCCCAGCCGATAATGGCATTCATAAAAAACAGTTTGCAGCCTATTAAAAATATTCCCGTATTCACGATAGGGCATATGGCAGCCGCCGCGATAACGGCAAGCATTTTATTTTTCTTTGCCAAAAGACTGTAGGTTATTCCCGCAAGCAGACCTGCGGCCGCTCCTTTGACAATAACTGTGATTATTGTTCCCAATGGGTTTATTGCCATAAACGCCGCGCTGTCCATAAAAAGAACGATTATACCGAAGACCAGCCCAAGCCAGCCGCCTGCCCATCTTCCGCAAACAGCCGCGCCGATGACTATCGGAACAAGCACCAGAGATATGCTGAAGGGACCTAATCGGATAAACGAACCCATAAGCTGAAGTACAATTACCAGCGCGGTTAATATGGCACACATAACCATATTTTCGGTTTTTGTCTTGCTTTTTACTTGATTGTTTGACATAATTACCTCCTGACTGTCACTCATTATAAAATGATGCAACGTCTTGATATATTATATTTATTTAATTTTTTTACAATTTGAATAAGAACTATGCCTGCCTGTGCGGCGATGTGCCGCGCTGCTTGTTCTTTTTGTAAATTATATTAAGCCCTTTTAAAAGCAGGTCATCGTCTATAATTATATTATGTTTGCAGTACGGAATTATCGCATTGCTTAAGCCGCCCGTAGCCACCAGGGTCGGATTACCGCCGACTTCATCAATGATTCGGTCAATCATACCGTCAATCATCGATGCGTTTCCGTAAATTATGCCCGAGCGCATACAGTCAACGGTATTTCTGCCGAGAACCCTTTCGGGCGGGTCAAGGCTGATTTGCGGAAGCTGAGCGGTTCCGCCGGCAAGAGCCTTAAGCGAGATTTCAACACCCGGGATAATTGAAACACCCGAGAAGCAGGCGTTTTCGTCAACGATTAAAAGCTTTGTTGCGGTTCCCATATCTATAACAACAACCGGTGGGGTGCAAAGATTATAAGCCGCAACGCACGCACATATTAAGTCTGCCCCAACCTGAGACGGATTATCGGCAAGTAGATTGATTCCGGTTTTGATTCCCGGGCCGACCACAATCGGATTTACTCCGTAAGCCATTTTTACGGCGTTAATAACCGCCTTGGTAAGCGGAGGAACGACAGATGAAATAACAGCACCGCAGATTCGGCTTTCGTCCGCCGCATAAAGACTTAAAATAGATTTAAGCATTGCCGCATACTCGCAGTCGGTTTTATGCGAATCGGTCGATATCCGTGAAATAAATTTAAGGTTATCGCCTTCAAAACCGCCGAGGACAATGTTTGTGTTTCCTATATCAACAGTAAGTATCATAATTAATGCTCCTTAAAGCGTGATGCTGTTTGCCGCTGCAATACAGCTCGGTTAAAAATTTTATCATATTGAGACGTATTTGTCAACAACAGAATTTTAAAATTGTTTAAACAGTACCTCGTATCTTTTTTACCGCGTCTTTATACTCTTCCGCACCGTAGACCTTGTTTATCATATCCAAAAGTGCGTTGGCGGAAATCCGCGGCGGAAGCGAAAGCTCGCGGCACAGCTTTTGCCTAAGCTCTGCGCTGTTTGCACGCCCCGAAAACCCGTCGGAATAAAATTCGGCCTTGGTGACGGGATTTATCGGCGGCTCCTGTGAGACGGACGCGGATTTTTTAAGTATCGCCTCAAGGGTCTCTTCATCAATGCCCTCAACCCCCAAAAGCCCGTCCGCTCCGGGTTTTTCCTTGCGTTTTTCCTTGCCCTTTACCTCGGGAATATAGGCTTGCTTTATGTTTGCCGCTTCGCCCAGGCACTGCTTTATGTAATTTCTTATCCTGAAGCCTGCGCGGTCGGAATCGGTAAGGACGATGATTCCGCGCTTTTTTGACAGAGCGCGCAGACTGTTAATAATTTTTGGCGAGCGGTAAAGCTGAAATCCGTAGGTGCAGATTATGGGCGCATCGGTTATTTTTTTAAGCTGTTCTTTGTCATATTTGCCTTCCACAACAATTACTTCGTTTATGTGCAGCATAGTAAAAACCTCGTATACATAAAAATTATATTTTACATTATTTTATCACAAATCGCATAAAATTAAAATACCTGAATTAAAATTTTGCGAAAAAAGGTGAAATAAACAATGGCAAAAAGAACTGTTGCGGCAAATATGCTTGTTTTGGGGCTGTCGGGAATAATGGCAAAGACCTTTGACTTTGCTTTTCGCGCATATTATTCAAGAATCCTCGGGACGGAGGGAATGGGTCTTTTGTCACTCGGGTTTTCACTTCACGGGGTTCTGCTTACCTTTGCCACGGCAGGTCTTGGGGTAGCCGTGTCCAAAACAACGTCTGAATATATGGAAGTAAAAAATTCGGACGCGGTATGCGGCTGTATGCGGATGGCAGTCTTTTTGGTGGCGGTGCTGAGTCTGCTTGTCATATCGTTTACATTTGTTTTTTCGGGATATCTTGCAGAGACCGTCTTGGGTGATAAAAGGGTCTCGGTAAGCCTGTGCGCACTTGTGCCCAGCGTATTGTTTATGGGTGTTTCATATTGCATAAAGGGGTGCTTTTATGCAGAAAGAAAGGTTGTTCCGCCCGCATCGTCGGAGATACTTGAACAGCTTGTAAAGTTTGCGGCAATCAAGATTTTGCTTGATATATTTTTGCCTTATGGGACGGAATACGGCTGCGCCGCGGTCTTTGGCGGAATAACCGTAGGCGAATTTTCGTCCTGTGCATATCTTACCTTTTTTTATCTGCGCGAGAGAAGGGGAGGCTTCGGCATAACAAAAAACGCTTTGCGCGGCAAGACTGTATCACAGCGCGGACTTGCGTGCCGACTGTTATCGGTGTCTGTTCCGTCAATGATAACATCGCTGTGCTGCAGTACGCTGAGAACAAAAGAAGAGGTGCTGATAGTAGGTGCGCTCAAGCGCGGAGGAATGGCACATTCAGAGGCTCTCGGCACCCTTGGGATATTATACGGACTGGTAATGCCGCTGCTTGTTTTACCTCTTACGCTTATGGGGTCTGTTATGTCTCTGCTTGTGCCCGAGATTTCAAGAGCGGGTATAAGCGGCGGATACAGACTTAAAAGAGTTACACTTAAGATTTACCGTTTCGGTGCGGCGGCGGGCTGCATTGTCGCGGTTGTGTTTTTGATGTTCGGCGGAACGCTGAGCAGAATTTTTTATAATACGGATAAGGCGTCTGCTTTGGTTATGTGCCTTGCACCGCTGTGCCCGATAATGTTTATAGATTCGCTTTCGTGCTCGGTCTTAAATGGGCTGGGAAAGCAGCTGAGGCTTTTGCTTTTTTCAATAGCGGATTTTATGCTGAGATTTGCAATAATTTATTTTGCCGTTCCGACGGGAAAGGTGGCGGCGTTTTCACTTATGATAGCGGCAAGCAACGTCTTTACATGTGCCTTAAGCTGCGGAAGTGTAATAAATATTGTTTTTGGACGTATGAAACTTGAAAAACGAAAATTGACAAATTTAAAGAAGTGTGGTATCTTAAAGAATAATACATAAAATAACATCAGATTAACCCGACGGGAGGTGATCGTAACGAACGAGAATATTCTTATAAAAAGAGCCGTAAAGGGTGATAATACGGCGTTTGAGACGCTTATGGAGAAGTATATGGGCGTGATATACAATATAGCTTTGCGTATGGCGGCAAGCCGTGATGATGCGGATGATATGACGCAGGAGATTATGCTTAAAATTTTCCGCAGTATCGCTTCGTTTAAGGGGAGCTCAAAGTTTTCGACCTGGATATACCGCGTTGCGGTCAACACCTGCCTTGACGAGCTGAAAAAGAAGAAAAACAAAACGGTGCTGTCGCTTGATAAAGAATTTGAGGACGATGACGGGACAAGCCAAATCGAGCTTAAGGATGACAGCCCCCTGCCCGAAGCGGTTGCCGAGCAAAGAGAGCTTAAGGATATGGTTGCGGCGGCGATTACGCATCTGTCGGACGAGCACAGAGCCGTCATTGTTCTGCGCGATATACGCGGAATGAGCTACAGCGAGATTGCAGATATTATGAAGTGCGGAGACGGAACGGTTAAGTCAAGGATAAGCCGTGCCCGTGCACAGCTTAAAACAATTCTTGAAAAAGAATATAATTTTGACGGAACATATTTTAAAAAACAGTAGTCAAATATAATACAGTAGTCAAATATAATGTAGATAAGTTGATAATATATGAAAGAGGTGATTTATATGCAAAGCAACGGCTGTGAAAAGTACAGAGAGCTGCTTTTTGATTATGCTTCGGATATGCTTGACGATGCAGAAAGCAAAGAGCTTGAAATGCATATAAATTCCTGCCCCGAATGCAGCGGAGAGCTGACCGAAATTAAGGCAATGCTTGCGGCTGCGGCACAGATTGAGGAAGAGAAACCAAGCAGCGAACTGAAAAATCGTATATCGGCAAGCCTTGCCGAAGAGTCGCGCAGAATCATGCAGCGCCGCAGAATTATATTTGGAAGAGCCGCCGCGGCGGCAGTTTCGTTTGCCGCGTGTGCGGCTTTGGCTGTCGGGATATATTCGGGCGGAATATACGATAAATTTGTTAAAAATGATGACAGCGTTTTGACCGACTCGGTTAAAACTTCGGGCAATGCGGATATAAATGCTTCGGGTGACAAAAATAATGCCCCGTCCGATACTGACGCAAATACGGACGTGGTTAAAGAAGAAAGGCAGGAAGGGCAGACGGATACATCGGCAGGCGTAAATACCCCCAAAAATCAGTCGGATAATAACAGTCTGCCGAGCAGCAGTAATTCAGAAGGGGTTTCGCCTTCAAAAAGCGGCGGAAATACAGAATCAAAGGAATCAAATGAATCAAATGAATCAAATGAATCGAACGCATCTGCCGCGGAGAGTAAAAATGATACGGAGAATACAAAAAGAGATGCCGAAGCCGATAAAATAAAGGATAGTTCAAGTGAGAACGGCGCAAACTACGCAGCACCGCAAAGCGAGGATGAGCAGACAGAAAAGCGCGCGGCAGATTCGGCATATGCGTCCGCCTCGGGCGGAGCGTCGTTGAACAGAAGAAGTGCGGATTATACTTCGGACGTATATGCTATGGACGGCGCGGATAACGGCGCAAGTGCGTCTGTCTCGGCGGCAAAAGCGGCATCCGAGCCTGTTTCGTGTACGGTTGTATGCGATAATCCGACAGAGTTTGCAAAACGGTTCGGCGTATCGGAAAGCGGCGATACAATCAGCTTTGACATAAGCCTTGATATGTGGCAGAGTATTGTCGGCTATGCCGCGGACTGCGGAGCCGAACTCAGCGCCGAATACGGAGAGAATTTAAAAGGAATAATATCGGTGACGGTAACCGCAGATTAATCCTATAGGAACGGAGCATAAAGCATAAGATGAAAAAATTATTAATAATAGACGGAAACAGTATTTTAAACAGGGCGTATTACGGAATACGCCCTCTTACTGCGCCTGACGGAACCCCGACAAACGCGGTGTACGGATTCTTAAATATAATGTTTAAGTATCTTGACGAGGAAAATCCCGATTATCTTTGCGTTGCATTTGACGTAAAGGAAAAGACCTTCAGACACAAGAAATATGAGCTGTACAAAGCACAGCGCAAGCCTGCGCCCGAAGACTTTTTGGTACAGCTTCCGCTGATAAAAGAGGTTCTTCAAAAAATGAACTGCCTATGCCTTGAAAAGGCGGGCTATGAGGCGGACGATATAATCGGTACTGTTTCGGCTATGTGCGAAAAAAGCGGAATTGACTGCAGAATCCTGACCGGAGACAAAGACGATTTACAGCTGTGCTCGGACAAGACGGTTATAAAACTGGTGGTAACCAGAATGGGAAAGACGGATACAACAGATTACGGCGAGGCAGAGTTTAAAGAGAAGTACGGGATAGAACCCGGCGCTTTTATTGATGTAAAGGCGCTTATGGGCGATGCATCGGATAATATCCCCGGGGTTAAAGGAATAGGCGAAAAAACAGCAATGTCGCTTATCCAAAAATACGGAAGTATAGAAAAGATTTATGAGGATACGGACGCGCTTGAGGTCACCGCAAGCGTTAAAAATAAGCTGGCGGACGGAAAAGACAGCGCCTTTATGAGCTATGAGCTTGCGACAATCGACAGAAATGTTCCTATAGAGTTTGATTTTGACGGCGCACGCAGAACAGGATATGATGAGGCAGAGCTTGCAAAGCTTTTTGCCCGTCTTAACTTCAGCTCTTTTATACGCAAGCTTAATTTAGAGGGTAAGATAAGCGCAGCGGACATTCAAAGCGAGGTAAAGACAATAAAAGGAGATGGCGAACAAGTCAGCTTTGACGAGCTTCTTTCGGCGGCGGCAGAATGCGGAAAAGTAGCATATGTAAGGGATGTGTGCAGAATTTATGTAAAGCCGAGGGATTCAAAAAAGGCAATATATGCCGATGCGGATTTAAACGGTCAAAGAAAATTCTTTGCCGACACGAGATTTGAAAAGACCGGATTTGATATTAAAGAGGATATGATTGCGCTGTCCGATTATGGAATAGACGCCGATGAAACAGAGTTTAAAAATGTGACATTTGATGTAATGCTTGCGGCATATATTTTAGACCCCAACAGAGCCGACTACCGTGTGGGCGAGCTTTGCCAAAAATATTTGGGCGCATTTTTAGACGAGGGCGGCTCAGGCGGCGGCGACCAGATTTCAATGGCAGATGTGGTCGGCGCAGACGACACAGAAGAGAAAATCAGCAAGGTTTTTGCCGTAGAAAAGCTTGCGGAAAAAATGGCAGAGCAGATAGAAGAAAACGGGCAGCACAAGCTGTATTATGATACAGAGCTTCCGCTTACCGAGGTGCTGGCGCAGCTTCAGCTCCGCGGAATGTATATAGACAGAAAGGCTCTTGCCGAGTTCGGGACTATGCTTGAAGGGCGTATTGAAACGCTGCGCGGTGAAATTTATGATATGGCGGGAGAAGAATTTAATATAAATTCTCCTAAACAGCTTGGTGTGATTTTGTTTGAAAAGCTTGAACTTCCGTACGGCAAAAAGACAAAAAGCGGAAGCTATTCAACAAACGTTGATATACTTGAAAAGCTGCGCTTAAAGCATCCGATAGCAAATGCCGTGCTTGATTACAGACAGCTTGCAAAACTTCAGGCGACATATGTTGTCGGGCTTGACAGCGTGGTAAACGAAAAAACAAGAAGGATTCATTCGCACTTTAACCAAACCGTTACAAATACGGGGCGGCTAAGCAGTACCGAACCTAATCTTCAGAACATTCCGGTCAGAACCGAGCTTGGCAGAGAGCTTAGAAAAATGTTTGCGGCAGAGCGCAGTGATTGGTGCCTGATTGACGCCGATTATTCGCAGATTGAGCTAAGAGTTTTGGCGCATATAGCCGATGATGAAGAAATGAAACAGGCGTTTAAAAGCGGAGAGGATATTCACACGCAGACAGCCGCAACGGTGTTTAAAGTGCCGTTTGAAGAGGTGACGCCGCAGATGCGTTCGCGCGCAAAGGCTGTAAACTTTGGAATAGTGTACGGTATCGGCGCATTTTCGCTTGCGCAGGATATAGGCACAACGCGCAAAGAGGCGCAGGAATACATTGACGGATATCTGGCACATTATCACAAGGTGGCAGAGTATATGCAAAAAACCGTAGAGGATGCAAAAAAGGACGGATATATAACAACCATACTCGGCAGACGCAGATATATCCCAGAGCTTTCGTCAAGCTCGCACAATGTGCGCGCCTTTGGGGAAAGGGTGGCGATGAACGCACCGATTCAGGGCAGCGCAGCGGATATTATAAAAATAGCTATGGTTAATGTTCAAAGCAGATTAAAAAAAGAAGGACTTAAAGCCAAGCTTGTCCTTCAGGTTCACGATGAGCTTATAGTCGAATCGCCTGAAGAAGAGGCAGATGCCGCGGCAAAAATTTTGAAAGAGGAAATGGAAAATGCGTACGCGTTGTCCGTTCCGCTTAAGGTGGATATGAATAAGGGCAAGACTTGGTACGATACAAAGTAAGCTGATTTACGTTAAAAATGCAGATGTCTTTATAAAGACATCTGCATTTTTTGTTTTCAGTCAAGCCGAGCCGAAGAGATTTTAAGTATGGCGCGTTCAAGCGAGTCTTTTGAATTTTTCCACGGTTCGTTTTGAAAACGATAGTCGAATTTTTGAATAAACCAATCAAGCTCATCGGAAATCCTTGAAAGGTTTTCGCGCTCTTGAGGAACAAGAACCGCGAGAAGCCCTTTAAATGCGTCATTATTGAGCTTTTGGCGACCCTCCGCAAGCAGCCGCGAAAAATGGTTGAGACAAAAGCCCTTGCAGGATTTTACCTTTTCGCGGAAGTCGGGCTCTCTCTTCCATAAATAAAAAAATGTATCTACATATTCGTCCATACGCGCCTCTGCGCGAGAGCAGGCATAGCAATCGTGAGTCAGCGCGTTTGTGTAGTCAAAAACGGGAGAGTCGGCAGAGGGTTTTTGAAATATTCCGCGCTTGCCGCCGTTTTGCTCTTCCGCCATAACGGATTCTATATCCGTGCGGATTTTTTTAAGATGAGTGCTGACCATAAGGGCAACGCCGAGGCGATTCTGTGCGTGAAACATTTTGTCATAGTGGTATTTGCAGAAGCCGTGCTTGTTTGTCTCTGTGCGGATGTCCTCTTCCATATATGACGGACCGAGAATATAATTCAAAATTTCGGCGTCAAGCTTGCGTTCGATTTCGCAAAACGCACATTCGCAGTCTTTGTCAAATGCCTCTGTCAGCGGAATAGTGTATATTTTTTCTTTCATAGGTTTTCTCCTTGGGCTTGATTTTGAAATGTCAAATGATTTGCTTTATTATAATACACACGGTTTAAAAAGTCAACTCAATAAAGCAAATATGCTTTGCCCGAAATAAGCGCGTCCGCAGAATAAAAGCCGTCTTGTCCGCATAAGTATAGATAATAACAAAGTAATGGCGGAGGTCGGCTTCAAATGAATAAAATACAGGGATTAAGTACCGCCGAGGCGGAAAAATCGGCGCGCGAGCACGGCAAAAATGTGCTGACTCCGAAGGAGAAAAAGACTTTCTTTCAAACGTATTGGAGCAATTATGAGGACCCTATTATAACTGTTCTGCTTGTCGCTTTGGGGATAAATGTGGTGTTTACATTTTTCGGAAAGGTGGATTGGCACGAGTGCTGTGGAATACTTTTGTCGATTATAATTTCAACATTTGTTTCGGCGCTGTCAGAGTACAGCAATGAAAACACCTTCAGACGGCTTCAGGCGGAGGCGGAGATGACAAAAAGCAAGGTCTTCCGCGACGGCAAGCTGTGCGAAATTCTGACATCCGACATTGTCTGCGGAGATTTAATATTATTGCAGTCGGGCGATATTGTTCCAGCCGACGGCAGAATCGCGGGCGGTAAAATTTCGATTGACCAGTCGCCGCTTAACGGAGAAAGCAAAGAGGCGGAAAAGGTTTTTGACGGCGTTTTGTCAGACAGGTCGGCTTTTAACGATTTTTGGAATCATCATAATCTTTTCCGCGGAAGCGTTGTGTGCTCGGGCGAGGCAAAGATGATAGCGGATGTTGTGGGTGACAAGACCGTTTACGGAAGGCTGACGCACGAGGCGCAGGAGGAGGGCAGAGAGAGCCCACTCGCGGTTAAGCTTTCAAAGCTTGCCGCAAGCATAAGCAAGTTTGGCTGTATCAGCGCCGTTTTAATCGTTCTTATCAGTTTTTTTAACAATGTTTTTATAAACCAATGCTTTGACCCCGTTATGATAGCGGGATATTTTACGGATAAGGCACAGGTTATATCCGATATAGTAAGCTCTTTGATTATAGGAATAATAGTAATAGTCGTGGCGGTGCCCGAGGGGCTGCCGCTTATGATTGCGATAGTTTGCTCGCTTAATATGAAGAAGATGCTTAAAGCCAATGTCCTTGTAAGAAGGCTTATAGGTATTGAGACCTCGGGCGGAATAAATATATTGTTTACCGACAAAACGGGAACAATCACAAAAGGCAAGCCGCAGGTTATAAAATTTTTTGACGGCGGCGGCAGCGAATATTCAAGCTATGCCGACCTCAGGACGGAGCTTGGCAGACTTTACGGATTGTCGGCTTTTGCAAATTCGGCCGCACGTTTTTCGGGCAGGAAGATTATCGGCGGAAACGCAACGGAGAAAGCTCTGCTGGAATTTGCGGGCAGGCGCGGCATTGCCGCAAACGGAGCGGAGATTATTAAAAGTATTCCGTTTACGTCCGAGAAGAAGTATTCTATGGCTTGTGTTGACAGCGGAAGAAGGATTACCCTTGTAAAGGGCGCCCCCGAGATTATTCTGCCGCTTTGCGGCGAGTTTTATGATATACGCGGCGGAAAGCAGAAGTTTAAGCAAAGTGCTTTAAATGAAAAACTATCTGCAGCGGCAGGCGATGCAATGAGGCTTATTGCAATTGCCGCGGCGGACGGAAGCTGCGGCGACGAGCTCCCCAAAAATATGACGCTTATAGGAATAGCGGCGATTAGAGATGATGTAAGACCCGAGGCAAGAGCGGCAATAGCCGATGTTAAAAGAGCGGGGATTCAGGTTGTGATGATTACGGGCGACAGGGCAGAGACCGCCGCGGCAATAGCGAGAGAGGCGGGGCTTTTGACAAGCGGAGGAGTTATACTGACATCAAGAGAACTTGCGGCAATGTCGGACAAAGAAATAAAAATGCTTTTGCCCAAGCTTCAGGTTGTGGCAAGAGCTCTGCCGTCTGACAAAAGCAGACTTGTAAAAATTGCGCAGAAGATGAATATGGTAGTAGGTATGACGGGCGACGGAGTAAATGATGCACCTGCGCTTAAGCTTGCTGATGTTGGGTTTGCAATGGGCGGCGGAGCGGAAGCGGCAGCCGCGGCGGCGGATATAGTGATTCTTGACGATAACTTTAAATCAATCAGAAACGCGGTTTTATACGGAAGAACAATATATAAAAGCATAAAAAAGTTTATAAGGTTTCAGCTGACAATCAATGTGGCAGCTGTAACGGTGTCAATGCTCGGTCCCATTGTGGGTATCGAAAAACCGCTTGACATATCGCAGATGATATGGACAAATCTGATGATTGACAGCCTTGCGGCGATTGCCTTCGGCGGCGAGCCTGCCCTGAACCGCTTTATGGGCGAGATGCCGAGGAAGCGCGATGAAAGCATAATAGATAAAGATATGTGGAGTGCGATAGTGACGGACGGACTTTATATATGTGCGCTTAGTCTTGTGTTTTTTATATCGCCTTACATACGCGGCCTGTTCAGACCGGCACAAAACGATATATATTTTTACACGGGATATTTTACTTTGTTTATCTTTTTGGGGATTTGCAATGCGTTTAATGCGCGCTGTGATGGGATAGACCTTTTTGAAAATCTTGCGCTTAACAAGCAGTTTTTAATTGTTATGGGCGGAATAGCCGCCGTTCAGGTGCTTATGACGTATTACGGCGGAAGAATACTCAGAACGGCGGGGCTTGATATGCGTGAGTGGACGGCGGTTATTATTCTTGCGCTTACCATAATCCCGATTGATATTATAAGAAAGCTGATTATGCGCAGATGTAAAAATCCGCGGCGGAATAGTTAATCAAAATTCCGCATAATATAAACAGATGGGAGGCGGTTGAATGAAGCGGTGTATTGCGGCTTTTGCTATAATATTCATAATAATTGCGGGCAGTATAAACGCTCTTGCCGCAAACGGAGTATCTGCCAAATCAGCGATTTTGATTGAGAAAGATTCGGGCAGAGTTATGTTTGAGAAGAACTCTGCCGAGAGGCTCCCTATGGCAAGCACAACAAAGATAATGACGGCGGTTGTTGCCTTAGAGAGCAATAATGCGCAACTTGACAAAGAAATAGAAATATCCGACGGCGCGGCGGGGGTTGAAGGCTCAAGTATGTATCTGCAAAAGGGCGAGGTTATGACTCTGCGTGACCTGCTTTACGGATTGATGCTGTCATCGGGCAACGATGCGGCGGTTGCCATAGCCGAGGATATAGCGGGCTCACAGGAGAAGTTTGCAGAGCTTATGAATCAAAAAGCGGCGGAAATCGGAATGGAAAATTCTCATTTTACAAATCCCAACGGATTGCCCGATGATAACCATTATTCAACGGCGACGGATATGGCAAGGCTTTGCGCATATGCAATGAAAAATGAAACCTTCTGCGATATAGCGTCGACAAAAAGCTACAAAATAACGGGCGAGAAGACCGCGTATCCGCGAGCTTTGTCGAACCACAATAAACTTTTAAATATGTATGATGGCTGTGTCGGGGTAAAAACGGGTTTTACAAAGGCTGCGGGAAGGTGCCTTGTCAGCGCTGCACAGCGCGGAGGAATGACGCTTATCTGTGTTACGCTTAATGCCCCCGATGACTGGAGAGACCATATGAGTTTGTTTGACTACGGTTTTTCAACGTACAGTTATACAAAGGTGGCAGACGCAAGCCGACCCGTCTGCGGCACGGCGGTTAACGGCTCTGCGGACGGAGCTGTTCCCGTTTACCCCGAGAGGGATATATACTATCCGACGGCGGACGGCGAAGGCTTTTCCGATGAAATTGAGATTCTTCCCGAGCTTTCAGCACCGATGAAAGAGGGAGAGCAGGCGGGAAAAATGCATATTACAATCTGTAAATCGGAATCAGGCTCAAAAATCGACTCGGCAGAGGTTCCTCTGGTAGTTAAAAGCGATGTTGTGTGTGCGAAAAAAACTGATGTAAAAAACACAAGCTTTACAAGGCAGCTTAAGCTTTTGTTTATGTGTTGGCTGAGACTTTGTTCGTAAAAACGTGGCATATTTCACATATGAATATTGCATATCATAATACCGCTGTGAACGCCTGTGAAAAATTTGTCTAATCTGTACAAATATGCGCTGTATTTGTGGTTTTTGTCTACTACAGAGAAAGAAAAAATCTATTGCAAAAAAATTTTTTTTGAGATATAATAATACCGTATAGGCTTGCCTATACGGTATTTTGATGTATATGAGAGGATTTGGTTCGGTGCTGAGATTGCAAAAATATCTTGCCGAATGTGGAGTGGCTTCGCGCCGCGGAGCGGAGGCTTTGATTCGAGACGGAAGGATTAAGGTCAACGGAAAAACCATTCGTGAGATGGGTGTTAAAATAGATGAAGAGAATGACGTTGTAGAGTTTGACGAAGCGAGGGTTAAACCTCAGACCAAAATGGTTTATATAATGCTTAACAAGCCCGTGGGCTTTGTTACCACCGTTTCCGACGACAAAGGACGCGATACGGTTATGAGCCTTGTGTCTGACATACCGATAAGAATTTATCCGGTCGGCCGTCTTGATTATGACACGGAGGGGCTTCTTCTAATGACGAACGACGGTGATTTGACATACAAGATTACACATCCCAAGAATAATGTTGAAAAAACTTATGTGGCTGAGGTCAGCGGAAACATAAGTATGGACACAATAATTCGCTTAAGAAGCGGAGTTGTTGTGGACGGGGTAAAGACAAGCCCCGCAAAGGTCGAGGTTGTCGGAGCGACACGCCTCGGAACAAAGCTTAAAATTACAATCCACGAGGGCAGAAACCGTCAGGTAAGAAAGATGTTTGAGGCGGTAGGCTGTGTGGTAAAAAGGCTTGTAAGAACCGAGGAGGCAGGGCTTAAGCTTGGGCACGTTCCCCTTGGAAGATGGAGAAAGCTGACCGAACCCGAGATTAATATGCTTAAAAAAATCGGCACGGGTAAAAAGAGTTCCGCTCAGAACAGCCGAAGAATTTTCAGTTCCAAAAACGGCGCAAAGAGCGGCAGAAACAAATCAAGCAGATAATTAAATTTATATATCAGCCGTTAAAACGGCAAGTACATTAAGGAGGAAAATTAACGATGGGTAAATTAAACGATTTACAGCAGAAGCGTTTAACCATTGAACAGGGCGGCGGCACTGAAAAAATTAAAAAGCAGCACGATGACGGCAAAAAGACGGCGAGAGAAAGAATCGCCTTGCTTTTTGACGAAGGAAGCTTTGTCGAGGTTGACGCGTTTGTAACTCACCGCTGCGGAGAATTTAATATGGCTGACAATTCGGCTCCCGCAGAGGGTGTTGTAACAGGTTACGGAACGGTTGACGGACGGCTTGTGTATGCGTATTCGCAGGATTACACGGTTATCGGCGGTTCAATTGGAGAAATGCACGCGGCAAAAATCTGCAAAATTATGGATATGGCGCTTAAGATGGGTGCGCCGGTTATAGGTGTGTGCGATTCGGGCGGAGCAAGAATCCAGGAAGGCGTAGACGCGCTTAAGGGCTTCGGAGACATTTTTTATCACAATGCGATTGCATCGGGAGTTGTTCCTCAGATATCGGTCGTTTTGGGCCCGTGCGCGGGCGGAGCGGTCTTCTCTCCGGCAATGACGGATTTTGTTGTTATGGCGGACAAGACAAGCCATATGTTTATCACAGGACCGTCGGTTGTTAAGGCGGTTACCGGTGAAGACGTAAGCTTTGACGAGCTTGGCGGAGCCGAAACACATGCTTCAAAAAGCGGCGTTGCGGGGATAAGATGTGCAACCGAGGAAGAGTGCTTTGCTCAGGTTAAAAATCTGCTTTCGTATCTGCCTTCAAACAATCTTGAGACAGCGCCCGCATATGAGTGTACAGACGATCTTAACAGAGTGTCTGAGGCGCTTAACAATATTATACCCGAAGACGGTGCATATGATGTGAAAAATGTTATAGCCGAGGTTGCGGACAACGGCGAGTATATGGAAATCTTTCCTCAGTACGCCGAAAATCTTGTTACTTGCTTTATAAGAATGAACGGTTCTACCGTCGGCGTTGTTGCAAATCAGCCGATTGTAAAGTCAGGCTCGCTTGACTGTGCGTCATCGGAAAAGGGTGCAAGATTTGTACGCTTCTGTGACAGTTTTAATATTCCGATTGTTACATTTACCGATGTGCCGGGATACCTTCCGGGAACAGAGCAAGAGTACGGCGGAATTATAAGACACGGTGCAAAGCTTTTGTATGCGTTTGCGGAAGCAACCGTGCCGAAGGTAAATGTTATACTTAAAAAAGCATACGGCGGCGCGTATGTTGCAATGAACAGCAAGCATCTCGGCGCGGATATAGTGCTTTCGTGGCCGACTGCCGAGATTGCGGTTATGGGACCCGACGGCGCGGCAAACATAATATTTAAAAATGAAATTGCACAGTCGGATAATCCTATAGAAACAAGACAGGCAAAAATTAAAGAATATACGGATAAGTTTACAAATCCGTATATGGCTGCCGCACGCGGATATGTCGATGATGTAATCGAGCCCGATTCAACCCGTCCAAGGCTGATAAGCGCACTTGAAATGCTTATGAGCAAGAGAGATTCAAAGCCGGCTAAAAAGCACGGCAACATTCCGATGTAAGGAGGTATGTTTTATGTCTTTATCAGAGGCTTTGGGAGAAGGCTTAATGGTTACGGCTGTAGGATTGATTATAGTATTTTCGGTTCTTATTATACTTATGCTTGTTATGATGGCAATGAAAAAGATTTTTTATAAAGAGCCGCAGGCAAACGATAAAAAGGCTGAGACTCAAACGGCGGATACGCATAGCGGCGAAACTGCGGATGCAGAGGTTTTAAACGAAGAGGACCCGAATCTGATTGCCGTTCTTGCGGCGGCGGTTGCCGCAAGCCTTAACACGTCTGCGTATAACCTTAAAATTAAGTCTTACAGACGTATCGGCAATAACGCTCCCGCTTGGAACAAGGCGGGGCTTAGAGACACTATCGACTCAAGATTTTAAGTTGTAACTGTATCGCTTTGTGCAAGTTGTAACCGCACAAAGGCTAAGAATTTAAAGAAAGGTAGATTTAGCTATGAGAAAATTTATTATAAATGTAAATGGTACTTCGTATGAAGTTGAGGTTGAAGAGGTTGGCGGAGTGCCTTCGGCTGCGCCCGTTGCTGCTGCTGCTCCCACACCGGCTCCGTCCGCGGCACCCGCTGCCGCTGCCGCTCCTGCTCCTGCTCCCGCGGCTCCGCCGGCAGGTTGCGAGACGGTTACCGCGCCTATGCCCGGTACTATTGTTTCGGTTAAAGTATCGGTTGGTCAAAGCGTAAATGCCGGCGATGTGCTTTGTGTGCTTGAGGCAATGAAGATGGAAAACGAGATTGTTGCCCCCAAGGCAGGAAAGGTAGTTGCTGTTTCGGCATCGAGCGGCGCTTCGGTTAACACGGGCGACGCACTGGTTTCACTCGGCTGATAAGCGAGCGGAAAATGAGTTAAACGAAAGGACGAGACTGTATGTTTCAAAGCATTATTAATTTTTTAAACAGCACAGGTATTGCGGCTCTTATCACAAACGCCAAGGACGCTTTGGCGGCGGGAGCCACAGGCTTTAACGGTGTTGTTGCCGTAATAGGTACGCCCTTGATGCTTATAATTGCCTGCGTGCTGCTTTACTTAGCTATTGTAAAAGAGTTTGAGCCGCTGCTTCTTTTGCCTATTGCATTCGGTATGCTGCTTTCAAACCTGCCTATGTTTGCAAATTCGGGCGCTATTATGATGCACCCCGAGTTTTTTACGGATTCAAAGTATCTTATAGACGGACATTTGAATATGCAGATGATATTTTCCGAAGGCGGACTGCTCGATATGCTTTATCTTGGTGTAAAGCTTGGAATTTATCCGCCGCTGATATTTTTGGGTATAGGCTGTATGACCGACTTCGGACCGCTTATCGCCAACCCCAAGAGTATTCTTTTGGGTGCGGCGGCACAGCTTGGCGTGTTTACAACATTTCTCGGTGCGCTGGCTCTCGGTGCGCTTGTGCCGGCGATAAACTTCGGCACTAAAGAGGCGGCGTCAATCGGAATCATCGGCGGAGCGGACGGACCTACGGCGATTTACGTTACAAAAACGCTTGCGCCCGCACTTTTGCCGGCAATTGCGATAGCGGCGTATTCTTATATGGCGCTTATACCTGTTATTCAGCCGCCGATTATGAAGCTTCTCACAACAAAAGAAGAACGCAGCATTGTTATGGAGCAGCTTCGCCCCGTAAGCAAAACAGAAAGAATGATTTTCCCGATTGTTGTTACCTTAGTTGTCGCACTTATCGTGCCCGATGCGGTTTCGCTTGTGGGTATGCTTATGCTGGGAAATCTGATAAAAGAAAGCGGAGTTGCCGACCGTTTATGCAAGGTTGCACAGAACGGACTTATGAACGTTATAACAATATTCCTGGGTCTGACAGTAGGTGCGACGGCAAAGGCAGAGACATTTTTAACGGCGGAAACTTTGGGTATTGTTGTCCTCGGATTGGTTGCGTTCTGCTTCAGTACGGCGGGCGGACTGATTTTGGGTAAGATTATGTGCAAGCTGACCGGCGGAAAGATTAATCCGCTTATCGGCTCGGCAGGTGTATCTGCCGTTCCTATGGCTGCCCGCGTATCGCAGATGGTCGGACAGAAAGAGAATCCGGCAAACTTCCTGCTTATGCACGCTATGGGACCGAATGTTGCAGGTGTTATCGGCTCGGCTGTTGCCGCCGGTGTCTTCCTGTCAATGTTTGCACATTGATTTAGTTGAATTTTAAGGAGGTAATAAAAATGGCAAAGGTCGGAATTACAGAAACAGTATGCCGTGACGCGCATCAGTCGCTTATCGCAACACGTATGACGACGGAAGAGATGCTTCCGGCGCTTCCGCTTCTTGATAAAATCGGTTACCATTCTTTAGAGGTATGGGGCGGAGCAACATTTGACGCGTGTCTGAGATTTTTGAACGAGGACCCGTGGGAAAGACTGCGCAAGGTAAGGGCGGCGGCTCCCAAGACAAAGCTTCAGATGCTTTTCAGAGGTCAGAATGTTTTGGGTTACCGTCACTATGCAGACGATGTGGTTGAATATTTTGTTCAAAAGTCAATCGCAAACGGTATTGATATAATAAGAATATTTGACGCACTTAACGATGTGCGCAACCTTCAGACGGCGATAAATGCAACAAAGAAAGAAGGAGGACACGTTCAGGCTGCTATTTCATATACTGTAAGCCCTGTCCACAATAAAGAGTTCTTTGTAAAGCTGGCTAAGGAATACGAAAGCTGCGGTGCGGATTCGATATGCATTAAAGATATGGCAGGTCTGCTTACTCCTTATAATGCATACGAGCTTGTGTCCGCGCTTAAAAAAGAGGTTAAAGTTCCGCTTCAGCTTCACACGCACTATACAAGCGGAGTTGCCTCAATGACATACTTAAAGGCGATTGAAGCCGGTATCGATGTTGTTGACTGTGCGCTTTCGCCGCTTGCGATGGGAACGTCTCAGCCGCCTACAGAGCCGCTTGTTGCAACACTTAGCGGAACAGAGTATGACACGGGCTTAAACCTTGACGCTTTATCCGAGGTTTCGGAATACTTTAAGCCCCTGCGCGAAAAGTATCTTGAAAGTGGTTTGATGAGCACAAAGGTTTTGGGCGTTGACATTAATACGCTTAAGTATCAGGTTCCGGGCGGAATGCTTTCAAACCTGGTATCACAGCTTAAGCAGCAGGGTAAAGAGGATAAGCTTGACGAGGTTCTCAAAGAGGTTCCGAGGGTTCGTAAGGATTTGGGATATCCGCCGCTTGTTACTCCTACCAGCCAGATTGTCGGAACTCAGGCAGTGCTTAATGTAATTATGGGCGAGAGATATAAGATGGTTACAAAAGAGACAAAGGGTATATGCAAAGGCGAGTACGGCAGAACTCCCGTTCCGATTGACGAAGAGTTCAGAAAGAAGATTATAGGCGATGAAAAGGCTATAACGTGCCGCCCCGCGGATTTGCTTAAGCCGGAGCTTGACAAGCTTAAAAAAGAAGCTGCGGAATGGATTGAACAGGATGAGGACGTATTGTCTTACGCTTTGTTTGGTCAGGTTGCGGTTAAGTTTTTTGAACAGCGTCGTGCCGCAAAGTATAAGGTAGACAAAGATATGGTCGATATGAAAAATCAGGTTCATTATATCTAATGCAAAACATATCTCAGACAAAACAACCCCTGTGCGGATTTGATTCTGCACAGGGGTTTTAAATTCGGTCGGTAAGACGCCGAATTAAATCGACAGCCTGTTGATTTCCTCAAGCTCTTCGGCTGAGAACGAGGTATTGTCAAGCGCCTTAATGTTATCAAGAATCTGCGACGGTTTTGACGCGCCGATTAAAACAGAGGTGACAGCGCTGTCTTTAAGTATCCAAGCAAGAGCCATTTCGGCAAGTGTCTGACCGCGCCGAGCGGCTATTTTTGAAAGCCCGCGAATCTTCTCAAGCTTTTCGTCTGTAAGAGCGGATTCTTTTAAAAATCTGCCGTCTGTTTTAATTCTGCTGTCCTCGGGCACGCCGTTTAGATAACGGTCGGTCAGCATTCCCTGAGCCAGCGGACTGAAAGCGATAATGCCTTTTTTAAGATTTACGGCTTCTGCCTTAAGTCCGTTTTGTTCTATTGTGCGGTCGAATATAGAGTAACGGTTTTGGTTAATAATAAATGGGCATTTAAGCTCATTTAAAATTTGGCAAGCCGCGGTCAATTGACTTCCGCTGTAGTTTGAAAGACCTACATATAAAGCCTTTCCGCTTGTGACCGCCTGAGAAAGTGCGCCCATTGTCTCTTCAAGCGGAGTGTTTGGGTCGGGCCTGTGATGATAGAATATGTCAACATAATCAACTTTCAAGCGCGAAAGGCTTTGGTCAAGGCTTGAAAGCAGACTTTTTCGGCTGCCCCAATTTCCGTAAGGTCCGTCCCACATTTCGTAGCCCGCCTTTGTGCTTATTATAAGCTCGTCGCGGTATCCGCAGAACTCTTCACGCAGGATTCTGCCAAAGTTGATTTCCGCTTCTCCGGGCTTCGGACCGTAGTTGTTGGCAAGGTCAAAATGGGTTATTCCGTTGTCAAAGGCTGTAAAGCACAGCTGTTTCATATTGGAATACGGCGATGTTTCGCCAAAGTTGTGCCAAAGACCGAGAGAGACCGACGGAAGCATAAGTCCGCTGTTTCCGCAGCGATTATAAGTCATATTTTCGTATCTGTTTTCATTGAATGTATGCATATTTTTATCCTCCTGATTATTTTAGTCTTGATTGAATCTGAATAAAAGCTTTTGTATGTCTTTGTCAAAAAGATTGTCTTTTGTAACCGCTGTAACGGCGGTGTAGATATTATCCTGCTTTATATTTTCGCCCGAGGCAACAGCCGCGGCGTATTTTACGCCGAGATAACCGATTGCAAACGAATTTTGAACTATAAGAGTGTCCATCTCGCCTGTTTCAAGCATCTCAACCGATGTGATGTTTGCGTCAAAACCGATTCCGCGTATGCGCTGTGATGCGTCCAAGGTTTTTATTGCTTCGCCGATGCCCAGGGTCATCCACTCGTTAAAGCCGACAAGAACGTTTATGCTCGGATTTTCGTTAATCAGTGATATGGCTGCCGCTTCGGCGCTTTCTATGTTGCTTTCAACGTTAACCGATGAAACTATTTTTGCGTTGTCAATTGTATCGATATACTCGCGGAAGCCCTCTTCGCGGAGGTGCCCGTTGTCGGTGCTTTTATAGTAATTTACCAGCCCGATGTTTATCTCGTCATTTGAATCAAATCCGCTTACCGCGGCTTTGCCTGCCGCTCTTCCGGCTTCGATATTATCTGTACCGATAAACATTTTGATGTGACTTGACGCGGTGCCGCTGTCGATGGCAATAACTTCAACGCCTGCGCGAACCGCTTCATCAACCGCCTCGGCTGACTTTTCAGAGTCGATTGCGGAAAGCACTATGGTATCGGCTTTGTTCCTGACAGCGTCTTTTATAAGTTGGTTTTGGGTAAAATAATCATCCTCATTTTCGCAGCCTTCAAACGTGACCTCCGCGTTATACTCGGTTGCGGCGGAATCAACGCCGCGCCTGACGCTGTGCCAAAAGTCCGAATCCGTGGCTTTAACTATTACGGCAATTCTTTTCTTGTCGGCGTTTTGCGTGCCGCACGAGCAAGTCAGCGCTAAAATCAGCACGCATAAAATTACGGCTAAGGGTCTACTTATTTTTATTATTTGCTTCATTTGCGGCTGCCTCCTCGGTTATTTTAGGAATCCTCACCATTACTTTTGTACCGACGTCGGGCTCGCTTTTAATTGTAAGACCATAGCCGGCGCCAAAGTAAATTTTAAGGCGGTCGTTTACATTCTTTACGCCGATGCCGCCCGAATCACTGCGGTCCTTTTGCAGAATTTTTCTGCATTGCTCGTCCGTCATACCCACGCCGTTGTCCTCAACCGTGATTATAATATCATTTTGGTTATCATCTGCCGTCCTTGCCGAGATATTTATTTCACCCTCGTCAATCAGTCGGTCGATTCCGTGGTATATTGCGTTTTCGATAAGAGGCTGAACAGTAATCTTGTTGCACAGATAGCCTTCGACTTCGGGGTCAACATCAAATGTATAGGTAAACTGGTTGCGGTACCGATAGCTTTGTATAATAAGATAGTTTTCGGCGTGGCGCATTTCGTCTTTTATGGTAATAAGCTCATGCCCGCGGCTTATGCTTATCCTGAAAAGCTTCGCCAGCGCACCGACCATTTTAGAGGCGGATTCGGTGTTGCCGCGTTCGCACATCCATTGTATCGAGTCAAGTGTGTTATATAAAAAGTGAGGATTTATCTGTGCCTGAAGAGCCTTAAGTTCGGTCTTTCTGAGCTCGGTCTCCTCTGAACGCACCTTGTCCATAAGCTGTGCGATTCTGCGTGACATATGTTCAAAAGAGCGCGAGAGCGTGTTCAGCTCTGTCACAATCTCGGTTCCGCCCGAAAAGCGGAAGTTTTCGGCGTCTGTTTCAAAACGCTTCATTGCGCGTATAAGAGACTTTACGGGCGCGTTTACAATGCGCGAATATACGATAAGAAGAATAAGTGCAATAAGCGCACAGCATAAAAACGAAATAATAATACTCATCAGAATCTGTTCTTTAAGCTTGCGGTAAAGCTCGTCCGTAAAGCTGATGCCCACGATTCGCCACAAATTATTTTTGATGTGTTGGGTTGTGTATATTATATTTTTTTCGGTACGCGTTCCGTCGGGAAGAGATGAAATAAATTCCGTGTTTTCGCTTTTTAATCCCGAAAACAGCAGCTGCTGCTGTGGGTGGTATACTATATCTCCGTTTTTGTCGGTAATAAAACAATAGCCGTGTCTGCCTATTCCTATATTGTCAATGTACTTTGCTATTTCCGAAAACATAAAGTCTATTGCAACATATTCTCCGTTGCCAAAGACGGGTGCATCAAGCTTTGAGGCAATAGTCACAACCCATGGATATTCACCCTCAAAAAGGGTTTGAACGTGCGGAGACGATACCGCAAAGCCGTCAGAGTTATCAAACAGCTCTTTATCAAACGAAAGATCTTTTGCGGTGTTTGTCTTTCTTTTTCCGCCGCTGCCCATACAGCTGATTATGTTTCCGCCTTCCGAATAAACTGTTACGGCAACTATATCATTCTGAACATAAGTAAAAAAAGAAATTTTGTCTTCAAATTCACCCGGGGTTTGGGCTTGGCTTACCACTCCGCTTATCAGATTCAGCTTGTCCTCAACCGAGTCGAAATAATTGCTTACGGCAAGCTCTGCCTGGGCAACAGCCTGTTCTGAGCTGACGCGTGCGTCAAGATTCAGCGCTTTGCTGTAGATAGAACCAAAGATAAGAATGCAGACAGATACCGCGGCGATTACCGCCGCAGTTACAGATAATACGGATATTGAAGACAGATTTAAATAAAATCGGCGGCGTAACTTCATCTATAACAGATCCTTTCTGTTGGTTGTTCTTATCTTGTTAGGAGATTCACCGTAGAACTTTTTAAAGCTGTAACTGAAATAATGCTGGTCGTTATATCCGCACTTTTGTGCTATTTCAAGCACCTTCATATCAGAGCATACCAGCATATCGTATGCCGCCTTCATACGGCGCTCGGTCAGAAGTGTGATATAATTTTTCTTTTTCGTCTTTTTAATCAGAGCGCTGAGATAGTTCGGGCTGACCGAAAGCTCGTTGCTGACGCCAACAAGGGATAACTCTTCGTCCGAATATCTGTCATTTATTATTTGTATAACTTTGTCGCAAAGAATTTCACTTTCACGCTTTTGAGAATTGCTGATAATCTCCTTTGCGTTTTTGCAAAATGATATAAGCTCGTTTTTCATTCCGCTTTCGCTGCTGTAAGAGGTAACCCTTGCAAAGATTGCGCTTGAAGAAAGCTGCTTTAAAATATCCGATTTGTCATCGGCTATATTGCTGACAACGCTGTAAACGGTGGCTATTATCTGCACCACAAGCAGGTTTGCGTTCTCGGGGGTGCTTCCCTCAAAAAAGCCGTTTACAAAGTCCTCCAACGATTTGTTGTCGCCGACTTTTAAAAGCTGTTCAAGCTTAAGCACGGATTTTTCAAGACCGTCGATTTCAAATTCGCGGTTGCGTTCCTGGTCGTTGATGAATCTTACTTCGCCTGCGCCGTCGCTTGTGTAGCGGCGCGCGGTAACTGCCTGAAAGTATGCGCTTGCACATCCCGAAAGTGATGAAAATTCGCGGCTGACGCCTATTGTACAGCTTTGGTTAAGCAGCCTTTTAGCTGTCTGCACAATTTCACGCAGGGGAAGTTCAAGCAGGTTTGACATCTTTCCCTCATCGTTGATAACGACAAGCGATACCACTCTTCCGTAAACTATAAAGCTGACAGAGTAGATGTAGTGAGAGAGAACCGAGTCTATAAAGTCTGTATGTTCCTTTCCAGTGCACGATCTTCCGCCGATTTGCTTAAACTTTGATATCAGAACGCAAAAACGGGGCTCCGCACCGTTTTCGGGCGTGCCCTTCTTTATTATGCCAAGCTCTTTGGCACTGCGCGCAAGCTCGTCGTCATCAGGTTGTTCTTCGTTGCTGCCAAGCATAAGAGGAAGAAGAAAACGCTCGATTGAAAGTTTGTGGAGCTGTTTTTGTATATCGGAATCGGGCGCGGCAATAACGCTGCCAAGCTTTTCGTCCATACGTTTGCGTATTTCAAAAAGCTTTTCGGACATTTCGGAAGAGGAAATGGGCTTCAGCAGATAGCTGATTATGTTATAGTTTATGGCTGTGCGCGCATATTCAAAGCTGTCATAACCGCTCAGAATAACAATCTGGGTGGCAGGTCTCAGCTCGCGCACGCGCGCGGCAAGCTCTAAGCCCGAAATCATCGGCATTTTAATGTCGGTTAAAATCAGGTCGGGCTCTAAGCTTTCGATGATATCAAGAGCTTCAACGCCGTTTTCCGCTTCACCTATAACTTCAAAACCGGCTGCCGCCCAGTCGACCATTTCGATGATTGCGCGGCGCTGTTCATATTCATCTTCAACGACAAGAACAGTATAGTTCATTATAAATCCTCCCGACATTTAACCTGATATTAACTTGGCTTTTACAGTTAGTATATCATTAAATGCCGGGAAAATCAATATTTTTATTGCCGGAGCAAAAATACTTTAAAGCTAACCTGATATTAGTTATCAGAACCCGCCCTAATCGGAGCTTTCCCATCCGGCATAAAGCGTCATACTTCCGCTTACAGAATCGTTATCGGTATCCCACTTTTGCGTGCAGGCGCGGTCTGTGTACCAGCCGGTGAATTTATAGCCTTCTTTTACGGGGGCGTCAACCGAAACCGTGTCAGAGTACATCGCCTTGACAGAGTCGATGTGAGAGCCGCCGTCGGTATCAAACTTAACTGTAAAACCGCTGTGGTGAACAATAAAGACCGATGTAACAATAAGCAGGGCAAGAAGCGATGCGACCATAATATTTGCCGATTTTACCGACATATTTACCTTGGCGTACAGACCGCCGCTGCGATGCTGAGTTTTAACATTATTGTCTTCCATAGTATTTCACACTCCGTTAAAATTATTTTCTTGCAAGATACTTACGCATATCGATAGCGCAGGCAACAAGGATTATAAGACCCTTTATTACATAAAGCATATTTGCGTCAACCGAGAGGAAGTTAAGACCGACAAATATAATCTGCAGAAGAAATACGCCGATTACTATGCCGCTTATCTTACCTGTACCGCCGACAAATGATACGCCGCCGATAACGCACGCCGCGATAGCGTCTGATTCATAGTTTAAACCTGTGTTTGCCGAACAAGAAGCAATACGGGCTCCTTCAATAAATCCTGTGATACCGTACATTGCACCTGCCAAAACAAAAACCATAACGATTGTCCAAAAAACGTTTACGCCGGATACATTTGCGGCTTCTTCGTTTGAACCTACGGCAAACATATTTTTGCCGAACTTGGTTTTGTTCCAGATAACCCACATTATTCCCGTAAGAATGATGGAGTACAGGACATACTTCGGAACGGATACTCCGCCAATCTTAAACAGAGTTCCTCTGACCAGATTGGTGTATGACGAGTCAAGTCCCGAAAGCGTCTGACCGTTGTTTCCGCCTATCATAAGGTACATAAGTACAAGACCGAAGACAATAAGCTGTGTGGAGAGAGTAACAATAAACGGATGCAGTTTAAATTTAGCAACAAAGAAGCCGTTTACAAAGCCTATTGCCGCGCCGACTGCTATTACAGCCAGCAGTACCAGCCAAAGCGGAGTTACGCCGATGTTTGGAAAGATTTTGTTTGCATAGCCGCTCATCTGCAAAAGAGATGCGGCAATACAAGCGGTAAGACCTACACATCGGCCGGCTGAAATATCTGTACCGGTAAGAACTATTGCACCTGCGATACCAAGTGCAATGGGCAGCTTGGCAGCGGTCAGCGATACGATATTCACTATAGAAGAGGTGGAAATAAATTCCGGAACCCGTATTGCTATATAAATTACAGCGATTAAAATAATTATATACATTGCGTTATTAAAGAGCATATCCGTGATTGCTCTGCGCTTGTCGGCACCCGACTTTGCCTTGAAAGCCTCGATGCTTGCTGACAAACGGTTTTTGCTTTTTTGTGTTGCAGCAGACATTTTAATTTTCCTCCTTCTTGTTCGTTGGTTTATTATGCGAATTTAGCGGCAAGAGTCATTATCTCTTCCTGGGTTGCCTTTGCCGCGTCTACCTCGCCGGCAAGCCTCCCGCCCGACATAACAAGTATGCGGTCGCATACGCCGAGAAGCTCGGGCATCTCTGACGATACCATTATAACCGTCTTTCCCTTTTCGGCAAGGTCGATAATAAGCTGATAAATTTCGTATTTGGCACCGACATCTATTCCGCGTGTCGGCTCGTCAAGCAAAAGCACGGTGGGGTCTGTCAAAAGCCAGCGTCCGAGGATAACCTTTTGCTGATTTCCGCCTGACAGAGTTCTTATCTTTGTTTCCTGCGCAGGCGTTTTAACCCTCATTGCCTTTATGCACCAGTCGGTGTTTTCGATAAGCTTCTTTTTGCTTAAGAACGGACCTTTTTTACAGGTGTTAAGGCTTGATATCGTTGTGTTGTCGCGGATGTTAAGTATTCCGAATATTCCGGTGGAACGGCGTTCCTCGGTGAGCAGCGCAAATCCGTTTTTAATCGATTCGACCGCGCTTGAATTTTTTATTCGCTTTCCGTTAAGTGTTATGGTGCCGCTTTTCTTGGTGGCAATGCCGAACAGGTTCTCAAGAAGCTCTGTTCTGCCCGAGCCGTCAAGCCCGGCTACACCGATTATCTCTCCGCGCCTCGCGGTAAACGAAACATCGCTGAGTTTTGAATACTCGGCGGTCAGATTTTCTACTTTAAGTAAAACATCGCCTATCTTATTTACCTTTGGCGGATAGATGTTGGTAAGTTCTCTGCCGACCATAAGCTTGATTATCTCATCGGTGGTTAAATCTTTTGATTCTTTGGTTGCTATCCATTTGCCGTCACGCATAATCGTAACCTCGTCGGATATGCGCAAAATCTCAGCCATTTTGTGAGATATGTATATGATTGCGCATCCCTGATCGCGAAGCATATTGATTATCTTAAAGAGGTGCTCGACCTCCTCCTCGGTAAGAGAGGAGGTCGGCTCATCAAATACGATTACCTTTGCGTTGTATGATACGGCTTTGGCGATTTCAACCATCTGCCGCTGAGATACCGGCATAGAACTCATAATCGTTTTGGGATTTACATTAAGGTCAAGCTTGTCGAAAATTTCTTTTGTTGCCTTGTACATTTTCTTTTCGCTTGTAATGGGTATCCCGGGTGCAACGGTCGGAAATCGGCCGAGCCACATATTATCCATTACGTTGCGCTTAAGTGCCTGATTCAGCTCTTGGTGAACCATTGCAACGCCGTTTTCAAGCGCATCCTTAGAGTTTTTAAAATTTACTTCCTTGCCGTCAAGAAAAATATTTCCCGAGTCTTTGTTGTATACCCCAAAGAGGCATTTCATCAAGGTTGACTTTCCGGCGCCGTTTTCGCCCATCAGCGCGTGAACCGTCCCTGCTTTAACTGTCAGGTTAACCTTGTCAAGTGCTTTGACGCCCGGAAATGATTTTTCTATATTCTCCATCTTAAGAAGAACCGGCTTTTGAGAAGTCTTTGAGACTTCGTTGGTGTTTGCTTTGTTATTCATAGCCTGTACCCCGTTTCATATAAGAATATTTTAAGTCTTATGCTTATTTACCCGTATAGGTTGAGTACGGAATGTTAACTCTCCAGTTTCCTACAACTTCGTCGCTGCTGATGCCGTCAAGAGCGGTTTTGTTTTCAAAGAAGTTAGTGCCGATTTTGGTGATGGCGTTTGCCATTCCCTCTGCGTCCTGCTTGATTGTTCCTACCATATTGCCCTGTGAGATTGCTTCCTTTGCCGCGTCTGTTGCGTCAATGCCGAAAACGGGAATGCTCTTGCCCGAGCCGTTGTTGTAGCCCGCTGCCTGAAGACCCGAGATTGCACCGAGAGCCATTTCGTCGTTGTTTGCTATTACAAGCTCAACCATATTTTTGTTTGCTTCGCTGTATTGAGCAAGAATTGTGCTCATATAATCGGTTGCGGCAGCCGATGACCACTGACCGTTCTGGTCAACAAGATACTTGTTGCTGTTAGAAGAATCATAGAATACAAGCTCGGGCTTGCCTGCCTTTTTAAGAACGGTATTTGCGTCCTCAACGCCGAATTTTGTACGTGCGATTGCCTCCATATTTCCTTCCTGACCTTTAAATACTACATAGCTGATTTTTCCGTCGCCGTTTAAATCAAGCTTATCAAAGTTCTCGGTCAGATATTCGCCTATCATTTCGCCCTGCATATGACCTGCCATTTCATAGTCGGTTCCTACAAATACGCATTTGTCATAGCTGCTTACAACAGATTCATCAACCGAGCGGTTAAAGAATATAACAGGAACGTCCTGCTCTTTTGCAAGATTGATGATATTTTGTGCCGCGTCGTTTGAGCCTGTGTCAACTACGTTAACGATAAGCAGCTTAGAACCTTTTGCAAGCGCGGTTGTTACCTGCTCTGTCTGGGTTGTCTGATTGCCGTTTGCGTCGTAGTTCTGGAATTTATATCCGCCGTCCGTTAAAATCTTATCCATTGCCGAGCGAACGCTTGAAATATATGTGTCGCTGTAGGTGTAGTAGAATACCGATACTTCGCCCTTTTTCGCGTTCTCTGAGTTTCCGCCGCTTGTGCTTGAGTTGCTGCTTCCGCAGGCGGTAAGACCGATTGCCAGTGTAATAGCCATAACGGCTGTTAAAATCCTTCTCATCTTCTTTTTCATTTTATTTTCCTCCTTGAATTTACGACTTCCTTCGTCGTTTTTTCTTATTATATTCTATCTTTTTAATTTAATAAATTAATTTTATTATTTAAAATGTTTAAAAAATTATCATTAATAAGATAAAAAATATTAATACTTGACGAAATGACCAATCTATGGCATAATAAGTTGTGCAATAAAACTAAAAGATTGAGAAGAGGAGAAACAATATGGCTTTTTTCAGCAAGCTTAAAGAGAGTTTAAGCAAGACAAAAACTTCTATTAATGAAAAAATCGAAAACGTGATGAATACATTCGGCAAGGCAGACGATGAACTGTTT
>ERZ773108.339-NODE-339-length-53380-cov-9.700553_pt1 | contig 53380 bp, 34 predicted proteins | sample MGYA00580570_ERZ773108 | MGnify/ENA primary metagenome ERZ773108 (study PRJEB29015, sample SAMEA2737840) | human gut metagenome | biome: human gut; feature: human-associated habitat; material: faeces | place: China | collected 2012 ...
CTAAAATTATTGAGATATTGGAGAACAAGGCAATAGCCTTTTACAAAAAGAATAAAGACAGTTTGCCGAGATATATTTTAATTCTTTTTATCGTATTGTACGCCGCAGGATTTATAGTCCATTCCGTAACCACCGGATTACATAATTTTCAAAGCGGCAGTAATGACAATCTTTTTATAATTGACCCCGTTAAGAACATAAAAGCGTTATTCACTCCGGCAGGAATAGGAACGGTACTGTTCGGCTTTCTTATGTTTCTTCTGTTCAGCGGAAAAGGCAAGGATTTTTTAAGCGGATACAAGACCGTAAAGGATAAGGAAAGAGGAATAGAGATACTGCCCGAGGGCACTCACGGCACATCGGGTTTTATGGATAAAAAGGAACTGCCGGAATTTTTGGTGAGCGGCAGCATAGAAAAGGTGGACGAAACCCTGTTCGGAAAATTGGAAAACGGAGATTATGTCGCAATGAAGGATATGCCGGGTATGTCTAAAAATGTTATGGTGTACGGCGCACCCGGTACGGGAAAGTCCAGAGGCTTTGTAATGCCCTTTGTAATGCAGGCGGCCCGTAGGGGCGAAAGCCTTGTAATGGCAGACCCGAAAGCCGAGTTTTACGAAATGTATTCGGGCTTTTTAAACAGCCGCGGATATACCGTTAAGGCATATAACCTGCTTGACCTTTTTGCCTCCGACGGCTGGAACTGCGTAATGGATACGGCACGGGATATTACCCTTGTGCAGCGCGTGGCAGAAATAATTATACGGAATACCTCGAACGAGAACGAGCGCGGCGACTTCTGGGAGAAAGCCGAGAAAAATCTTTTAATGGCGCTCTTGCACTATGTTCAGACCCTTACATATCCGGGAACGGACAAGCTGCTGCCGCCAGAAGAAAGGAGCCTCGGTACGATATATAAAATACTGTCAACCACTTCCGTGCAGGAATTGGACGCCCGTTTCAGAGCATTACCGCCCGACCACCCGGCATTGCCGCCATACGGCATATTCCGTCAGGCGCATAAGCAGATTTGGGGAAACATTGTAATAGGGCTTGGCAACCGCTTAAATGTTTTCCAGAATAAATTGGTAGACGATATAACTAAGCATAACGAAATAGACTTAACCCTGCCGGGCAGAGAAAAGTGCGCGTATTTTTGTATTATATCCGATCAAGACAGTTCTTTGGAATTTTTATCTTCAATGTTTTTCTCTCTTATGTTTGTAAAGCTGTTCGACTATGCTCGTCAGCAGGACAACAGAAGATTACCCGTCTGTGTAAATGTATTAATGGACGAATTTTGCAATATAGCGCTGCTTGACAGCAAGAAGATATTTTCGGTGGCGCGCTCACGCAACATAAACATCCAGGCGGTGGTGCAGAGTATAGCGCAGCTGTCCGACAGATACCCCGGCAACGAGTGGCAGGAAATCGTGGGCGACTGCGATTACCAGTTGTTTTTAGGATGCAATGATGTTATGACCTCGGAGTTTTTCTCAAAGCAATGCGGCGAGATTACCGTAAGGGTAAATAACACGAATACCCCGATGCGACCCTTTTTAGACTTTTTATCTCCTCAAAAGCCGTATATGCAGAATAAGACGAGCACAGGCAGAGCGCTTATGCTGCCCGATGAAATACGGCGGCTGCCGAAAGACAAGGCAATACTTTTGGTACGCGGCGCAAAGCCGCTGCTTTTAAACAAGATAACACCCGAAGAGCACCCGTCTTTTAAATTATTAAAATACTGCAAGGCGGCGGAGCATATACCCGCCTGGAAGCTTAAAAAGCCGGAGAAAGTAAAGAACAAAAAAGTACCGCAATACAAAATGCAGTTTGAAATGCCGCTTGATACGGACGAAGACGAAAAGGAAAGCTTTGATTTATCCGACGGGATAGATTGCAGAAAGCTTCAGACAGTAAAGGAAAGGGATATATAATGAACAGAACATACAGACTGAGCGATGTTGTAAACGAAAGATTTTTAAGACTTCCGTTATCCTTATTTGCCAATCCTAATTACAAAAGGCTCTCGGCTGAAAGCAAGCTTGTGTATTCGCTGTTGCTTGACCGTATGAGCCTGTCTCAAAAGAATAACTGGATAAACGAGGACGGCGAGGTTTATTTAATTTACAAGCGCGAGGAAATAGCGGATATACTTTGCATTACATACAAAAAGGCGATAGCGGCGTTTAAGGAACTGATCACTGCCGGATTATTACTCGAAAAAAGACAGGGGCGCGGCTTTCCGAACAGACTGTTTGTGCTTAAATGCGAATTAGAGGACAGCGACGCCGGTGACTTCGGCAGCTCTTTCGATAACCCCGAAACAGACGAAAAAGAACCCGAAAACCCGCAGGATACGCAGATGTGCGAAAACGGCATATCTAAAGCTGACGAATCGGCATGTCTTAATATTCCGGATACACAGTTAAAGAACTGCCAAAACGGCACATCAAGAACTGCCGTTTTAACATATCAAGAAGTGCCGAAACGGCAGTCAATCCAAACGAATAATAATTATATTAAAAATATCTATACTGAGTGTAATCAATCGACCGATCCGGCGCTGGCGGAAATTTTACAAAACTGCGAATTAAAAAGCTTTGAAAGTAAAACAGCGCAAATGTTGGAGAGCGCTGTCAGAGTGCTTTACTACAAGCAGAGCATTAAGCTGTCCGGCGCTGTGCTGCCGCAAACGGAAATACGGAATCTTTTACGGAAAGTGAACCGCGATACGCTTATAGACGCGGTGGAGGTGCTGCGGCACAACGAGAACGAGGTACAGAACCCGCAGGGCTACCTCTACTCGGTTATTTTAAACGCCGTTAATGCAGAGCATACAAGCACCCTGCTTGAATTGCCTGACAATATGATAGACAGGGAGATGCTCTATGCTTCTGACTAAAACACAAAAGAAAATACTTGAAATTGTGCGGGAATACGGCGGTATGAAAGCCGAAATGCTCAAAAGGCTCTGCCCCGACGCATATTCGTTTGAGGTGTCGCTCCATCAGCTTGAGGTAAACCGTAGGCTGATAAAAACAGGAGAATACTATTGCGATGATACACTTTTGATCTGTGACAGAAATACCGAAACCGCGTTTGAGGTAATGCTGGCAGTATGCGGACATCCGCCCGAAATATACTGCCGCGGTCAGCCGCCTTTTTCGCTTACATTCTTCAAGGAGCGCGAACAAAAGCTCTGCCGATATGATATTTGTGTGGTGACAGATGGCAGAGAGCAGGTTGTAAACGCAATGCTCGGCGGAATGGCAGGGAAATACGGTACGGTAATATTTGTCCTTGAAGGAACTAAACAGGCAGAGCGCCTGACCGTACCGCCGGATTGCCGCTTTGCTGTAAAAGAAAATACAAAATATACTTTTTACGGAGGGAATTAAATGGATATACGAAGGCTTAATTTAGCCGAACTGGATAAGGATTTATCCGAAGAGGAACGCAGGGAATGGAACTCGATTTATGCGTCTTACAGGGGCGGCTCTTTGCTTACGGGAACGGTATCCGGACTGGAAACGAAAACGGTTAAGGTAAAGAACAGCGAAACCGGTAAGTATGAGGAAAGGATACTCAGATACCTTGTGGTTATAGATTACAGAGTGAAGGTTGTAATACCGCAGGACGAAATGTGGTATGAAAAAGGCGAAATGCCGTCTCATATAATGCGTTCAATGGGCGGCGCCAAAATAGACTATGTAATAACGGACATTGACAGAGAGGGAGATTTTTGCGTAGCTTCGCGAACTCAGGCGCTAATGATAAGACGGCACAATTACCTAAAGCTCCCGCCCAAAGTCGGGAAAAAGGTAAGCTGCGATATATTGGCGGTCGGTCAATGGCATCTGCTTTGCACGGTAGGCGGATTTGATATAACGCTTGCCACAAGGGATGTGTCATACGCCGCGATACCGGATTTGCGGGAAAGATACCATGCGGGAGAAACCAAAGAAGCAATTTTAAAAAGCTACGATCCGGATACGATGAGACTTTCGGTATCTATAAAGAAAGCGCAGCCCCACCCGTTTGACGGAGCAGAGCTGCGCCACCCGATAGCTTCAAGGCGCGCTTCGGTAATAATGGGAAAATATCGCGGCGGAGTTTACTGCCGCCTTGAGGACGACCTTGACTGTCTGTGCAGCTATTCCGCCGACCAGTACGACGCGGATTTCCGTATAGGGGATAAGGTGGTAATAGTCATAACCAAATACAGCAGCGAGCGCAAGCTTATATACGGTAAAATACTTGCAAGATGGTAAAAAAGAGAGGAACGCGGCTGACTTACCGCGTTCCTCAAAAGAAGACAGAAAGGTGCTTTTTCGGCACCGTCTGCATTATATAACACAAATTTCCCGTTTGTCAAGTTTGACAGGGCGTTTTTCGGGAAAAATTTTTATTCTTTTTCTCATTAAATTTCAAATACTCATTTTGATTAAAAAATCATCATCGCTATCTAAATGCCTTATTATATTTTTTCTCAAATTCGGCAAACATTCAAGAATACTTAAATACAAATCCTGCATTAAATCGCTGTCTATATATTTTACTTCTATATTATATTCGGAATCAATTATCATCAATTCGGATATTTTAATGATATATTTATCATAAAACTCTATAACCTCATCAGATATATCTTTTCCGTTGATAAACTGTAATATCATTCCTTTGTCGGGCAGAATTTCTTCTGAGCTTTTCTTATATCTCATCCGGCTTTATCCTTTTAGCAAGTGCTGAAAGTGCATTTTTCTTATGCTTATAAACCTTATTCTCCTGTATTTTCATTTGCTGTGCAATTTTCTCCATCGTAATATCCAAAACTACGTTTTTTAATAAAACTTCCCGTTGTTTTTCTGTTAAATGCATTATCTGTTTAAACAGTATTTCCGACTCAAATCCGATTATATAATTGTCAAGACGCACTTCACCGAATATGTATCTGTCATTTTGAGAATCAGCCGTTTCGCCATCCTTATGTTTCCATTCTTTCAGCAAGTCATCGTGATTTCTTTTATCCGAGATTTGTTTAATAAAATCTATTTTTGTGTATTTGAGCGTTTGCTTAATATATGCGTCAAAATATTTAACTATCCTAAAATCAATGTCTTCTAATTTATACTTTTCTTTTTTCATGACTTTTCACCTAAACTTCCGTTTATTATTAAGTCTGAAAAAACAGTTATTTCCTCCCCCTATTTGTTTAATATAATGTCTACTGAACAATTGCATTAGCAAATGCAATTATATAAAATCGAGTTAAAATCTCGATTTTATGGGTCAAAACCTTTGTTTTGACCGTCAGTATCCATTGATTGTCGCCTGATTTTAAAAAGAATCAAAATGTGATTCTTTTTAAAGTGCAAGGTTTTTTCGCAAAATTGCGCAAAAACCTTGCACCTGAACAATTCAAAAGTTTACACCAACATGCTTGGTTAAGGTACTTTTGAATTGTTCAGCAGGCATTAATATAATAAAAAATTTTTTTACTTTACTGTTTTTAACGCCGCCTGAATTTAATCGGACGGCGTTATTTTTACTTGACCTAATCAAAGAATGATATCGATTTTACAAATCCCGCAATTATCGTTCATTGCAGTAAGCGTAAAGCTTTTCTGCCCCTTTTGCAGCTTTACGGCGACTCGTATTTTACCCATATACATTTTGCGGCTTGTATTTGCTACATTGTTATGGTCGCAATTATCCGAGCCTGTGCCTATAATCCTTGCAGGCGCCGAAACGGAAAAGCTGACATATTCCGCCGCGTCGGGAACGGCCCGGCCGTTTTCGTCAACGCATTCGCAGGTAAACAGCGCTATATCGCTTCCGTTTGCGGTAAAGTCGTTATCCCGCGTCAGCCTTAACGCAACCGGTTTTCCGGTTGTCACGCGCTTATCGGAGCATACCTCTTTGCCGCCGATATAACCCTTTACTTCAAGCGTTCCGGGAGTATATTTCACATTCCATTCGCCGTGACCGTACTTTTCAATCTGCTGTTTACCGAGCGATTCTCCGTTTAAGAAAAGTTCCGACTCCTCGCAGTTCGTATAAACGGTGACAAGTATTTCCTTTCCCTCAAGGCCCTTAAAGTTCCAATGCGGTACGATATGCGCCATAGGCTCTTTTGTCCAATGGGATTTGTTCTGATAAAACGCACCCTTCTTTTGCAGGAATAGATCGAGCGCTCCCGAGCATGAGCATACGCGCGGCCACGCCGCCTCTCCCCTATGCTCAACCGCCGCCCACTGGTAACAACCGAACACATAACTGCGCTCGCGCAGGGCTTTATAGATTTTCTCCCTGCCTAAGAACCAGTCGTTGGCGTCTCTGTCTTTATCGCGTATTCTGCCGTTTGCGTCCGCGTCAAAATTCCAGTCGCGCGTTGTGCCGGTGGCGCAGCACTCCGACGCGAAAACAGGCTTGTTCGGGCGCATTTTATGAACAGTATCATAAATGCTGAGGTTATAATTTATCCCGATAAAATCGCATTCATCATAAATTGCAGATTTATCCGGCGTTTTGTCCTCTGCCGCGGTGACAGGTCTTGTATAATCATATTTTCTTATTTGCGCCGCTATTGCCTTATGAAGCTTTCTGCCCGTATCGGTAATATGTAACGGTTCCTCGTTGCTGGTTGACCACATAATAACGCTCGGTCTGTTGCGGTCGCGCTTTATCAGCGACTCCAGCTGCTCCATAGCCTCTTTTGTGCTTTCGAACCACCGCGCCTCGTCCATAACAAGAAAACCCTGCTCGTCAAACGCGTCCATATAGCTTTTGGTTTGCTGATAATGGCTTGTGCGGTAGCCGTTTGCTCCCATTTCCTTCATAAGCGAAACCTTATATTTTGCTATGTTTTCGGGTACGGCAAGACCGGTAAGCCCGAAATCCTGATGAGCGCAAACGCCGTTAATAAATGTGGGCTTTCCGTTTAAAAGCAGGCCGTTTTCTACGGTTATTTCAACCGCTCTGAAGCCTATGCGGGTTGTATTTTCATCAATTTCCTCACCGTTTGTTTTAAGCACGGTTTTAACGGTATAAAGGTTGGGATTGTCGCAGTCCCACAAAAGCGGATTGCAGACTTCGGCGCTGTATTTTATAACGCCCTTTTCGCGAAGCTTAACCCTGCCCTCACCCGAGCCTTCTGCTAAAACCGAGCCGTCCGCGCCGATAATACTGCTCTCGGCAGTAACGGATTTATCCTCATAATCCGCATTTACAACCGTTGTTTCAAAATTTATTTGCCAGCGGTTATTATCCAGCTTTTTATACGGCGCGTATACGCCCCACAAATCTATCGCAACAGGCTCGGTTATCGTCAAATGCACATCACGGTAAATTCCGCCGCCCTGATACCACCAGCCCTCAAGGTCCTCGGTATTAACATAAACGGCAATTATATTTTCCTTATCGTAATAAACATAATCGCTTATATCTATTTCAAATGTATTATATCTTGAAAAATTATGATACATAAGACAGCCGTTTAAATATACGGTCGATTTCCCCGCGATACCGTCAAACCTTAAAAGCACGCGCTTGTTTTCACTGTCTTCGGGCATATAAAAATGCTTTCTGTACCACGCGTTATCGTAGTGCAAATATCCTAAAGCGCAGTTTTCGTTTTCGTCGTTATCCTGATATACAACGTAATCGTGCGGCAGGTCCACCCATTGCCATTTTTCAGGATTTATCATACCGCCGAAATATTGATCGAGTCTGTCCGGGTAATTGTACGCTGCAGGGCCCGAAAGCTTACGCTCGGTTTTGCTTTGGCAGTATATAAAGCCCTTATCCTTTGATATAGGCTCGGCTATATCACCCTTATGAAATATCCAACCGCCGTTTAATATTATTTCCTTTCGCATAACAAGCTCCTTTTCGGATAATTTTCAATTACAGTGAAATTGCAATCTCTGCAAATACGCCTAAAATCAGCACCAGCCACATACGCTTGGTAATTTTTTCTTTAAACAGAATGTCCGCGCATACAGACGAAGCGTAGTCCCGGAATAAAAAAGCTTTTTATTATATATACTTTTTTGAGTTCTCCACTTTTTAAAGAATTGCAATAATATATCCAAAACAATATATTGAGCTTACAAATCAGGAAATTTAACTTAAAGACTTTTAATTGTTATCGTTTTATTATCATTTCTGAAATCAGCTTTTGAATATTACGGTTTCAACGGAATACGGCAATGCTGTCCGCTCAAGCAGAATACCTCCTATACGGAGAATATATTTAATTTCCGTATTCCCCGAATTGTATATAACAACCGCAATGCTTCCGTCGGTATTCATAAACGCAGTTGTTTCGAGAACTGCGGTATAAGAGCTGAGACCTATTCTGACTGCTCCGGGACGTATGAATTTATTGAACTGTCCTATTACATAATAATTAGGAGTGAAAACCAGCTCATTATTTTCTGTATCGCAAAATATGCCGGAATCACAATAAGATCTGCCCTCCCGCCAGTGATATGGACCGTTTTTCTCATCAAGAGTTATATTCCAATCGATAAATGCCGTAAGTCCTGCGTTTAAATCGCCGATAATATCGTGTGCGTATTTTCGTGACTGTTGCCGTGCGTCAGACTTATACATTCCCTTTTCCCCGGAAAATGTACAACCCTCACTCATAATAACGGATTTATCGGGAAATACCTTTTTACAAAGCGCTATTCCCCCGAAGTGGTCGCCGGAATACCAGTGGCAGGCAATACCGGAAATATAGTCTCTGAGCTTGGGGTCGCTGTAATACTTTAGGCATCGCTCAAATATGCGTTCCTTGCAATGGTCGTATACAAAAATTTTTGTATCGGTGCCGTCAAGCTTCGGCCCGAGTGCATTTTTAACGAAATCCGCCTCCTGCTCGGCAGTAAAAACGCATGATTCCCAAAGCTGATGATGCCTTGTTTCATTCTGAACCGTAATTGCCCATATATTGACGCCGCGTTTTTTCATTTCATCTATATACCTGCGTATATAGTCCGCCCAAAGCTTATAGCATTCCGACTTTAAATATCCTCCCTGCCATTGGCCGTTGTTCTTCATGTACGGTGGAGGACTCCACGGACTTGCAATGATTTTTAAGCCGCTCGAGAGCTTTCCGGCCGCTTTAATAAAAGGAATGACTGCAATTTCTTCTCTTGAAATATCAAAGCTTTCCAAGGTCATATCGTTATTCTCAACATAAGCGTAAGGAGAAATTGAAAAATCGCAGCTATGTATCAATATTCTTCCGAAGGTATAGCCTATTCCGTCATCGGCAGAAAAATAGGCGCACCAATTTTTCTTTTTTACTGTCGCCGAGCTTCATCCAACTTGCAGCTGTGGCCTCTGTCAGCGCTGCTCCGAAGCCTTCGAATTTTTCAAGCTTAACCTCAGGATGGATATTTATTAAGCATTGCTCGGTGTCGTTACGTTTTTGTTGCAATGTATCGGAATAAAACCGTTCTTTTATAAATTCCTGTGATTCAAGTTTTGCAAGCCTTTCTTGCGTTTATGCGCAAGTTCTGAAAATTTCCGCTTTCATAGAATCCCCCATATATTTTATTTTTTAATCTTCCTTATGCCGAAACATAAACGCTGTCAAGACTCAGGCTTGTAACAGGCTTTATATCTACGTAAATGTCATCGGTATATTCGGCGATTGCGAGAATCACCTTTCTGTTAAAAAGATATTTTGCGGGAATAACCCATTCGGTACCGTTATAAAAATTGTCATCGGACATTTTTCCGTCGTAATACAGCTGTGCCGAATCTCCGCTGTAGCCGATATGCACGTACCCGTTACAATTCGTAACAGTAAGCTCGTAATACTTGATTTTTCTTTCAACCGAGCAATGCACCGGTTTTTTTTCGTTATCAAAAGAAAAGTTTTCAAAAAGCTCATACTGATAGCTTTTATCAATATCCGGATCTATGATCTCATGCGCGGTTACTTCGGCAAGAATAACGTCATTTCCGGTATGTTCGGTAACATAACCGTCACCGCCGAAACGGAAATATTCTCCTGCTCCGAAGCCCGCCGTCTTAATCTCACCGTTATCGCGGATAAGATCACAGCCGTTTCCGATATATGCCGTATCCGCAAATTTATAAAAATGCTCCGCTTCATCATCTGTAAGCGTAATGAAGCGTATTCCTTCTTTTATGAATCCGTTATCCTTGCCCACAGTTGCCGTAAAGGGTCTTTCACCCTTAAACTTATAAACCGGCTCAATACCCCTGATTTTTTTGAAAAAATAGGTTTTTTCTGTTTTGCATATCGGTTGCGCCGTTATATACTCGGCATAAAGTGTATTATACCGAATACCGAACGGGAAGAAAAAAGCGTCGTCCTCTGTAATATCAATCGGATTATCAGGTATAGCAGGCATTTCTTCGCTCACTTTAAATTGCACTCCGTAAACCGGCTTTAAATCTAACAAATGACAGTGATGATTAACAAATATATATCCGGATTCGTCTTTTATTCGCATAGCGTACCTGAGACTGCATTGATCGGAATCCTTCGGAGGATTTTCCTGCAAAAAGGGCTGCATCTGCGCAAGCTCAGAACCGAAATCGTTGACAAACAGGTTAAGCAGCTTAATTGTTCGGTAGCTGTTCTTGTAATCCCCGTGTTCGCTTATAGGCGCCTGAAAATAATTATTGAAAATCGGATAAACCAACGCATCGTAATCGGTCCAATTACTTCTGCACAAAGGCGTACCTCCGATCATCTTATTTATGCCTCCGCAAAACATATAATACCCAAGCAAATTACAGCCCGATCCGAGCTTTGTTAAAACCATGGAATAATCATCAAGCGAGGAAATGTAAGGACGGCGGTGCTTATTTACGCAAATGCCGGTTCCCAATTCACAAAACGCAAACGGATAATTATCCAAATCAATATGCACCTCGAAATTTCCCGGCTTTATTAAATCGTTTCCTATCTCCGCAGAATTTCTGATATGCGAAAAATTATAATGAGCGGAAATCGGAATTTTATCAATACTCAACGTCCACGGTTTTGCGGCATATCCTCCGAACATCGGAAGAACCTCACGCTGAGGCAACAGCGCGCCGCCGACCAAATTCCAACCGGTTGCGGTATATATGGGCGCCGTCAGCCCTATTTCCTCGGCAATTTCCCTTAATTTTAAGATATGCTCAGGCTTAGCGGTCAATTCATTTTCAAATTGAATCATAATGATATTGCCGTTATTTTCAAACAGATAATCTTTTACGTTATCATATATTGCCTTATACCAACGGTACACATAATACAGATACTCCTCGTTATTATCTCTCAGCTTTATTCCGCTTGTATAAATCCAGTCCGGAAATCCGCCGTTCCGATACTCGGCATTAACCCAAGGCCCTATTCTTAAGCAAAAATACATATCGTTTTCCTTACAGATGCGGATAAACTCCGATATGTTATTATCTCCGGTAAAATCCATCTTTCCCTTCTCAAATTCATGGTTTACCCAAAACAGATAAGAGGATACGGTATTTATGCCCGCAGCCTTCATTTTTAAAATGCGGTCTTTCCATTCTTCTGCCGGCAAACGCGAAATATGAGCCTCACCCATAACAGGGCAGAAGGGCTTTCCGTTCTTTGTAAGATAAAGATTATTGAGATAGATATTTTCACCGGAAGGACTTGTCTGACCCATATTCAAATAATTTTCCTTTAAGCGGACGCTGTCCTTCTTTTCAAAACAGTACATTTGTTGAAAAATTCCTTTCTGCTTTAACTGCATTACCCCGTAATACCGACTCTGTCAATGCTCTGAACGAATTTTCTCTGCAGAACCAAATAAAGTATAAGCATGGGAGTTATGAAGATAAAGCAGCATGCGCTTTTAGCCGCAATTGAGGCGCTGCTTCCCTGCCATATATTATAAGCGTTTAAGAGCGTATCGATATCATAAATTTTAACCGCGAGCGGAAAATTATCGGAAAGATACATAACCGCCAGATAATAATCGTTCCAATGCCAGATAAGAGCGAAAAGCGTTACGGTTGTATAAACAACCGAGGAGGAAGGGACAGCGATTGAAAAGAATGTTCTGAAAAGACCGGCGCCGTCTATCCATGCCGCCTCCTCAAGCTCCTTAGGCAAACCTTTGAAAAACTGAACATAGATATAAATAAGCACTCCCGAACGCAGTCCCACTCCGAAAACCGACGGCAGATAAAACGTCCACGCCGTGCCGAGTATATTCGGTCGGATATCTATTCCCGTAAGCTTATTTAACAGACCGAATATTCCTAAAATATCAAGCTGCGAATAGTTTGTCATCATAGGAATAATTATCATTTGCGCCGGAACCAAAATAGTAAGTATAAGCACAAAATTCAGAAATCTTTTACCCTTAAAATCAAATCTTGCGAGTCCGTATGCTATAAAAGAGCAAATAAGTATTTCAATAACGGCGCTCACAAGCTCATATTTAAGGGTTGAGAGCAGGCTGCTCACATAATCAAGCGCCTTTACGGCTATCGAATAATACTCAAAGGTGATCTTTTTAGGAATATAAATTATGCTCGGATCGGAAAAAGCGGCGGGTGTTTTAACCGACGAGGATATCATATATATAACCGGATAGATAACGATATACCCTATCGCAATGAGCAGTGCAAATCTGAAAACTGAATATCCGACCGACGCGGCGGCTCTTGCGGCCTTTTTATTTTTGATCATATGCTCCTCGCCCCCCTATTCCCAACGCTTCATACAAAATCTGCCGTAAGTGCCTATAACAATCGCCATAATAGCTCCTATAACGACAAAGTAGCTCCAGAGCATAGCCGAACCCTCGCCGTAATTCTGCATTCTCATGAACGTATAAGCCTGCCGCATAACCGAGTTGCTCTGATCGGTCATAAGCTCCACCATAGTGAATACCGCAACAAGCACCGTGACGCGGGAAAGCATCGGGAAGGTTATGAACCAAAATTCCTCCCACTTTGTCGCTCCTTCCACCTTTGAAACCTCGTATAAAAGCGGCGGTATGGTCTGCATACCCGAAATAAACAGCACAGTTTGCACTCCGCAGTTCCATATCATATTCATTATTCCGTTTATAACCGTTACAAAATAATCGCCCAGCTTTTGCGGAAGCCCCAGACCTTCAACTATTCCGTTAACGTCAAACATAGCCATAGCTACGCTTTCATCGGTTTTTATGTTTGAAACGCCCTCGGAAACAGAGCTTAGAATAACATTGAGTACCGCCCCGCTTGCAATTATTACAGGAAGAAAATAAAGCGCACGGAAGAATATTCTTCCCCGAAACTTCTGATTAAGCATAAGCGCCAAAATAAGGCTTATGATGATTATTACCGGAAACGAATAGAGAAATTTCACAACCGCCGAAGCTATATAGTCGAGGTAATCCGCGTTTTGTGCAAATATATATTTAAAGTTTTTAAAACCCACAAGGCTTGTTTTAAGTCCGTTTGTTGTAAGCGAAACCTTGGAAAACGCATAAAACACCGACTGTATTATAGGCAATCCGAAAAACAGCACCAGCCCTATAATCCAAGGGAAAACGCATATGCGGCCGTAATGAGCCTTTAAGGCGGTTATGCCGCGATTTTTCTTTCTTTTCATCTTTTCCCCTCCGTAAATATGTATGACCGTGCTTCAACCGTGCCTGCGGCTGTAACTGCGGCGGTAACGCCGTAATTTATATATACCTCAACGCCGTTATCAAAAACCGTTTTTCTTAAAGTATCGCTTAAAATCGAATGCTCCGAAATTACAGCGCCCTCAACTGCCTCAAAATACTTTAAATACCCGCCTACAGCTTTACAGGCGTCATCTGAGCCTGTGCCGTAAAGAACCGAGTGATAAATATTTTCCTCGGCCGAAAACAAATCCGAGCTGTAGCTGCCTATAAACGTAAAACCTAAGCCCATTCCGGTTTCGGCGGCAAAAAGCAGGCGGTCTGCAGACTCCGCCGCAAGATTTACCGCGGGTCCCGTCATAGGTATATAGCCCTTGAAAACCATTTGGTAAAACGGAATATCGGCATAAAACAGATCGTTTTTATCCGAGCAGTCCGGAGCGCCGGTTATAATATCGGCAGATACCGCCGCATATAAATTCGCACCGTCCGCCAATATTTTATTTCCCTTTTCCTTTCCGTAGCCGATAATTCCGGAATAATCCGTTGCAAAGCCTCCGCGGGCATAATATTTCTGATTTGAATAATCCGAATAAACTCCCGACGCCGCTTCTGCCAGGGACAGCCCCGCTATGCCGGTCTCGATTGCGTTATCCGCCGCCTTTTTACCCAATTCGCAAAGCTTTTCTCTGGCAACAAAATATTCGGCGACCTTTTCCTCCTTATCGCTGCCGAGCACGCGTTTGCGGACAAGAGCCTTCTGCCCTACCGTATTGCGGGCATAGTCGAAGGTTTTGCTTATTCCCGCGCCGGATTTTGAAAAATTGACTATATTGTAATTCATATAAAGCCCAGCTGAGATACCGGAGCTGTAATCTGTAAAAGCTTTAATATCCTTTTTGCTGCCGAGTACCGCTGCGGTTTTAAGACCGCCCGCCGCTTTTCCGTTATTTAAGCCGGAAAGCCCGAAGCCCGAAAGCTTAACTGCCGGGGCAACGCCGGTTCTGTCCGTGAAATCCTTTAAGATGCTTAAAGCCTGTTTAAAGGTTGTCATAGGATAAAGCGATCTGTACGGTATTCCCAAAAACTGCGAGTCAACCTGCGTTGCGCCCAAAAGCTCCAGAGAAGCCGCCGTTTCCTTTGAGACTTTTTCTATACCGTATTCCTTTATAAGATAATTCCTGTATGCCTCCGCCATTCCGCTGTAGCTTGCTTTTTCGCCGGTAAGCGGTAAAAAGCTTACCGAAATCGCGGATACCTGAGCATTTTCGGAATAAGAACCGTCCGATGCGACGCCGCGTATTTCAAAGCCCGCATAGCAGGCGGAAAATCCGAATTTCCTGTTGCCGACATTGCAGTTAATGCTTGCCGATTCCGCGCCTTTCTCTATTATTGCAAGAACGCCGCGGTTTCCGTCCGCCGCACCGTAAACGGGGAGCCTTACCGGCTGAGAATTTGTTATTCCGCTGTTATTTGTATTTTTCAGCTGTCCGTCCTCGCCGTACACGGGATAAGAGCAGGTATAGCCCACGTCCGCTTCCCATTCGTACGGTTTTATTAAAGCGCCGCTGCCCGAAGGCACAAACAGATACCCGTCTGACGAGCCGTTGCTTACCGAACAGAAAAACGGAGAGAGAGCAATACTGTAAACCTTGTTGTCGCCTTCGGTTATTTCAGTCGGATCAACAGACACGTTAATGCCGTTTTCAAGAAGCTTATATTCAACCGGAAGCGAAATCTGCTTATTATCGAAATAATACGTTATTTTAATGCCGCCGCTTATTTTTTCAAGCCCGTATGCGCCTTTTTTGAGGCTTCCGGTATAGCCGTAAAGAACCTCCGGCTGCATATTTTCCGGATTTATATATTGCACCGTAAGCGGATTTTCAAGCTGAGGATTGTTGTTTACCTCATATCCGTCTTCATCAAAGGCAGGAGTTAAAAGCTCCTCGGGCAGGGTCGACCAGGTTGTGCCGTCAGCCTTGCTTTTAAGCAATATTCGGTAATGCTCCTTATCCCATTGAAGCGACCATTCGCTGTTTTCCGCCGCAGTAAAGCTCTGTTCGCTTTTATTTTTGTGTTTGCTGTCAAAAGCCGAGAGAGGGGTTCCCTTGTCCGTACCGCAGCCTGCCGCCAGAATAATCAAAAGCACGGACAGAATAACAGCTGATATTTTTCTTTTCACCTTTAATTCACCTTATCTGAAAAATATTTCGCGCCAGAGCGTAGCCGCAAATGCCGCCGCCTGCTGGAAGAATATAACTATAAGCACAAAAAGGAATACGATAATTACAATACCTATAAGCGTAAGCAAAGTAATTAACAAAAATCTTCCGATGCCCACGTCGTGTATGATTACGGATCCTATTACTACCATAAGCACCGAGTAAAGCTGCATTGCCGTCACGAATATTATGAGAAATTCTCCCTCGTCGGCGTTGAGCATATACGAAAACAGGATGTAAACCGCATTGCCGAATACCATCGGTATTATACTGTAGCATATAACCGTGAATATTTCCTTCAGCTTGCCTATCCCGCCAAGCAATGTTGCAACCGCCCAGTTAGCCAAGGTCCAAAGCAGAACAAAGCCGACGGTCTGAACCAGAACCAGCGCCGAATTAAAGGAATTATCCGAGGAACGGAATAAAAATCCGCTTGCCGTTGCCTTTAATACAGAGGTTATGTAGTAAAGCGCTATAATCGCAACCCCTACATAAACCGAGCCTGCATTTTTGGCTTTCACTTCACTGAAAGCGTTTGCCGGATGGAACGGTGCCGAAAGTGCCAATCTTATTTTAGGCGACTTTACAATGACGATTTTTTTCTTTTTTATAATTATACAAACTGCAACAATCGCTGCAACAGTCAACAAAATTACAGGCATAAGAATATTAAAATTGTTCTTTAAAAAAGCTTTTCGGTTATAATTAAAGGCCTTGCTGTAAAGCTCCCTGTCAAGACCGGCCTTTGCATAATCTGCGGCAGCGCGGTAATCCTTGTCGGCAAGCGCCGCCTTTGAAAGACCTATATAGGCAAGCTGGCAGTTGCTGTCCTCTTTTAAAATGCTTTCCCATACCGTCTTTGATAAAGTATAGTCGCCGTCAAGCGTCAGCCTCCTTGCCTCCTTCAGCTCCCTTCCGTAATCGGTTTCGCCGAAAACCGTAAGAGTAAGCTTCAAGCCGTCCGCAACGATTATTTTTTTGCCGTTATCCAATATATCAAGCGCCGCTATCTGTCTGAAGGTTCCGTTTTGCGTGCCGTCGCCGCCGCCTCCGAAAGCGGTCATCATATAGCATTCGCCGTCATACATAAATATTTTGCCGCTTGCTTCGTCATAGCAGTAAATATAACCGTCGCCGTCAACCGCCAAGCCCGAAATATTCTGCGTCCGCGTTTCGCCCTTAAATGAAGCTGTCTCCTTATCTCCGAATACGACGTCGGACGAATCAAGTATATTTTTTCCTCCGGGACTTAACCGCTTTATCTGAGATTTTTGGCTGCTGCCCGGTATTTTTCCGGTAGCGGTATAAATAAAATCGCTGTTATCGGCGTAAAGGTCGGTAAACTGATAAGGAAGTCGGCTTGCCTTTCCGGCGCGCTTGGCGTTGTTTGAGGTAAGCTTATCCCAAACGGCGGAAATCGCCGTAAAAACAGAAGCCTCAACCGAGTTCGCGCCGTAAAAGCCGTAAAATTCACCCTTCGGAGAATAGAGAATCGCTCCGTAATAAGAGCCGTCACTTAAAACGTAAACATATCCTCGCGAATCCGCCGTAACCTTTATTGGGCGGTAGTTAAAGCCGTCCGGAATAAGCTTGGATTCGGGAAGAGTTATTATATTAAGGCATTCGCCGTCCCTGTCGCATACCAGCACTCTTGCGTGCTCCGTATCCGCGATATAAATTTTACCCGATTTATCGACGTATATGCCCTTGGCATTCTCGAATTTAAGCTTTTCTTCTCCGTTTAAAACCGAGCTTATAAGGCCCCTTACGCCGTAATCCGAATTTAAAATTATAATACGTGAGGACTTGCCGTCCAGTATATAAATATTACCCGCTTCATCCGTACAAACATCGGCAATTTCCGCAAAGTCCTCAACACCGATTCTTTCGGCTGTAAGCACGGTTTTGGTTTTATATGCTGCCTTGGCGGAAACCGCGGTAAATCCGTCGCTTTCCCAATAGGTATAGCTTGTATACGGTATTTCGCCGTCATACGCAAAAACCGGCAAAGCCTGAAAAGCAGTTAATAAAGCAATTAGCATAACGGCTGAAAATGATACAATATGTTTTTTTAATTTCATAGACCGCATTTCCCCCCGTTATTTAATTCCGGCACTGTTCATTGATTCAAGTACATTGCTTTGCGATACCATATACACAACCATAGGCGGTATCATCATTATTACCGTAACCGCCATGGCGCTTCCCGAACGCGCTATTCCGCCCGCGTTGATCTGCGTCATTATTGCGGGCAGTGTTTTAAGCGATTCGTTAAATATTGTTCCGTTGGGCAGCGCGGACCAAACATCTCTGAAGCCGAAAAGCGTCAGCGTCATAATACATGGCTTAACCATGGGAACAATGATCTGCGCAAATATTCTGTAAGGACCGGCACCGTCAATTTTTGCCGCCTCCATTATTGCGTTCGGAACGCTCCCCTCCATATACTGCTTCATAAGAAACACGCCCATTGTCGTTGCAATATGCGGCAGAATATACGCCCAATAGGTATCTATTACTCCTATATACGAAAATATAAGATACTGCGGTATTGCAAGCGTATATGTATTGAAAAGCAAAGCATACTGAACAACCGTAAAAATCCGTTTCTTGGATTTAAGCGGCGATTTAGTAAGCACAAACGCCGCAAGCGTTGAAACGGTTACATAAAGAAAGGTTGTTATCGCGGCAACGAAAAAGCTGTTGAATATATATCTCGAAAGCGGAACACGCAAATTCGAAAGAAGTCCCGGTAAGGCAAGATAGTTTTGAAGCGTCGGTCTGTTAACAAAAAAGCGCGGCGGGAAAATCATCAGCTCGTCAAGCGGCTTAAACGAGGTTGCGATACAGTAAATAAGCGGAAGCACGGAAAACACGCCCAATATAAGCAGAACGACAACATAAACTGCGTTTCCTGCCTTTGAGCGGGTATATCTTTTGCTTTGCGAGGTGCGGCCGGCTCTGTTTTCGTGTATACGCTTTAACAGGCTCGGCCTGTAAACGGCGGCATTGCTTTGTTTCATATTCCGTTTTCCTCACTTTCCAACCTTATTTATAAGCTTGCCTATAACTATTCTGACGATTATCATAACTGCGAACAGCAAAACCGATATAGTAGAGGCATAGCCCATTTCGTAGCGGACGGTACCGGCGTCGGCAAGGTAGGAAACAACCGTATCCACCCTGTTCCCGACAGAGGGGTATCCCGCAAGCGCTATCGGCAGCTGGCTTATAGAAAAAGCGGAGGATATCTGCATAACCGCGCTGAAAAGAAGCATATGCTGCATAGACGGCAGCGTTATATACCACAGCTCCTGCCAACGGTTGCGTATACCGTCAATCGCGCCCGCCTCATACATTTCGCCGTTAACGTTCTGAAGTCCCGATATATTGGCAAGAAAAGATACTCCCATACTCATCCACAGCTGAACCGCGATTACGATAGGCATAACATAGCTTGCGTTTTTAAGCCACTGCACCGGCTCGGTTATAAAGCCCAGCGACAGGAGCATACTGTTAACATATCCGTAGCTGTCGTTTGAAAATGCAACCTGCCAGATATAATAGGCGTTGCCTATCAGCGCGGGGCAGTAAAACATAAACGAAAGCACCGTTCTTACCGTCGGCTTAAATTCGTTTAAAAACCATGCAAGCACAAAGGAGAGCAAAAAGCCCGCTGGGCCGGTAATAACAGCAAGAATAAGGGTGTTCTTTAAGGTTTTTATAAACACGCTGTCATCAAAAAGCATACGGAAATAATTCGAAAAGCCCGTCGGAACCGGCATAGAGACCATATCGAACTCAAAAAAACTCAGCGCAACCGAGGCAATCATAGGCAGGGCTATAAGGGCGGCAAAAAACACCATAAACGGCGCCAGCATAACATAATACGGCATTTTGTCTCTGAACGAGGTTTCTATTCCGACCTTTTCCTTTTTATTATCAAGCTTTGTCTTACTCATTGCTCTGCAACCTTTTACTGTACTGATTTATTTTTCTTTCAATTTCGTTATCCGCAATTTCCGCCCATTCGCTCAGCGAATCCTTAGGCGTTTCCTCGCCGTTGATTACCGCCCAAAACGCCTGATCGACCGCCCTTGACACGTAGTAGCTTCCTGCGACCTCGGGTATCTCGCTTATATTTTCGCGCTGCTTCAGCAAAACATCAAGATCCTCTCTTTTCCACGACATATTTTCAAATGCCGCAAGCGTTGCCGTAGTTGTTCTTGAAACCGCGCCGAGTATAGACTCTACATTATTGTTATATCTAAGCTGCGTATCGGCGGAGGTCCACCATTTGAGGAACTCCCATGCGGCTTCCTTGTTCTTTGAAGATGAAATTATGCCGCAGCCCGTTCCCGCGCCCGAAACGGTATGGTTGACCGTTCCGTTTTGCTCGGTTCCGGGAACTAACGCTATACCCCATCTCCCGTCTATTTCCGGCGCTGCCTCGGTAAGCGTTGTATAAAGCGTATAAACCTCAATACCCAGCGGCATTGTTCCCAGTCTGAAGCGGTTGTAAAAGCTGGCTGTGGTTGGAAGCTTATACTTTGTATACATATCCGTCCAGAATGTGAACGCGCCCAGAGCCGTGGGTGTTTCAAGAGCGGTTGCATTTTTCTCTTCGTTATAAAATTCTCCGCCGTGCTGCTGTAAAATCGAGGCGAACAGATTAAGCCCGCCGACGCCCGTATTAACCGTTGCGGTAGAGGTTATCTGTGTGTATGGTATCCACGACTGCATATTGTTCCTCTGCAGAACCGCAGTCGCCGCCAAAAATTCATCCCATGTTTCGGGAACGGGTATTTCCAGCTTTTCAAGAATATCCCTGCGGTAAAACATTATATAAAATGACTGCGTATCGGGAAGCGCATATGTTCCGCCGCCGTATCTGTACGGCACGTCGGCAGAGTCTCCGAAACGCTTTAAAACCTCGTCATAATCGTCGAATTGAGTCAGATCGTAAAGCGCCCCGCGCATCGCCAGATTAACCGGCTCGGTTCTCGCAAGGTGTAAGGATAAATCCGGAGCGTTGCCAGAAAGTATGCCTTTAACAAGCGTTGCGTCGGTAAGCTCAAGGTTGACCTTTATTCCGGTTTCGGACGTGAAGGATTCCTCAATAAGAGAATTAAGCACCATTGCCTGATCCCTGCCCCAGTTTACCCATATTTTAAGGTCAGTTTTGCCCGATTTCTTATTTTCGCCGTATTCGGAAGTAAAGGATACCGCAAACCTATCAACACCAAATTTAAGCTTTCTGAAAAATCCGGGCATTTTCGGCTTTTCTCCGTTATCCGACGGATAAAGATAAATTCTGTCAATACTAAGCGGCATGGATTTCATATCGTAAAGCCATGCGCTGAGAGTAGTATAATTATTATAATAATCGGTTACGTAATTCTGAGCCGTATACGGATTATCTATCATCGATTTAAGAACCCTCGCCATATTGTTTACCGCCGATATAAACGAGGTTTCCTCTCCGCCGGACAGCATTTTCGCATTATCCGAAAGTGAAGTCAGGCGGCTGCGGTTATTTTCAAGACTGTCGTTAAAACCGTCTATCTGCTTAAACAGATCGTAATCGCGGTTTTTATCCGGACTTTCTCCGGTTATCATTGCGATTTCAAGATATATATCGCTAAGCTCGGAGGTGATTTCGCGCAGCTCGTTATAAAGCTGCGCCGTCTCGCCGAGGGTTGCCGTAAGGCTTAAGGTATGCTCTCCCTTTTCAAGATAGAAAAGGTACGGTTTTTTATTATCATCGGCAAATTCGTAATACTTCCAGCCCGTTCCGTAATAAAATTTAAGATTAAGCGCCTCGTAAAACGGCACCTCGCCGTCAATTTTAAGTTGTCTGTAAGAATATCCGTTAACCGTTTGATCCTGCTTAAAGGTAACGCCCAAGCTGTAAAGTCCGGCATTTTCAACCTTTATTTTCCAGATGACCTCCTCTCCGGGAGACTTCCAGTTACTGCCCCCTATATAATTTATAACCTGCTTTTTAGAGTCCGAGGGGTAGGGTACGGGAGAGGTGCTATCCGCTTTCGGAACTATCGCACGGGTTGATTTAAGCGCCGCGCTTTCCCCTTCGATTATTACGGCCTGACCCTTTGCGGAGGTATACCCTTTTTCCTTATAGGCTTTTTCCGTTTCGGAATAGCTTATAAGCGCGTCCGGAGCCGCAATAATCAGCTTTCCGATAACAAACTCCTCGTCTGCGCTTATTATGGAAATATTATGATTTCCTTCCGTTAAATAAAAGTCGTAAGGCAGGGTTTCGGCTCCTGTTACATCTCCGAACGCCTTTGTTACAAATTCGCTCGCGTCCTCCTGCTCCGGAGAATACTGATTTCCGTAGCTGTCGTATCTTTTGCCGTCAGAATCCTTATACATTCTCGGCAGCGTCAGGCTTTCAGCCTCATAAAACGGCAGCTCGCCGTCAAGTAAAAGCTTCACCGTAAGGTCGTTTCCGCTGCCCTCGGGCAGTAAGTAAGAAAGCTTTATATTATACCGAGCGTCCTGCGGTACATAAAAGCCGTAAGTCGCGGCGTCTCCCGCCTTTACCGTCGCCGTATTTTTATATTCATTTCCCGCCTTATCCGTATATACCGCTTCTCCGCCCGAAAGCTCCGTATCCTCCGCCGCCTTTGCCTTTTCGGCGTATTTCTCCTTATATGACCGATAGGCGTTTTCATCCGCCGCATTATATACCGCCGTAATTTCCTTTGCTTCGCCGCTTTCTGGTACGGCCGAAATATACGGCGCCGAAATCACCGATATCGCCGCCAATACCGCAGAAATAATTTTCCTTATACCTGATTTTTGCTCTTTCATATCTTACCTCGCATAACAACTCTGACTTTTGCATTTCGGAATATAAAATTATACCGCAATTTAACATTACGAATTGCAAAATTTTCTTTAAAAATTCCAAGCTTTCTCCCCCGCCTTTGCGGCAGGGGAGAAAAATACGGCTTACATATTCAGAAGCATAATCCTAAGCTCGGATAAATCCTCGGCGTTTATATCTCCGTCGATATTTATATCGGCGGCGGGGTCGATTTCAATATCCGCATCCGATATATGACGTTTCATTCTCACAAGATCTCTGATATCAACCTCGCCGTTACCGTCGGCGTCTCCCGCCTCGTGTACGGAAAACGAAATTGCGCCGTCGTCACAGGAATAACCATTTGCAAAAGCCGAAAGTCCCGTTGAAAACAGAACGGAAAGACCTAAAAGTGCCGCTGAGATAAAAGTAATAGTTTTTTTCATTGCTCATTTCTGCCTTTCGTTTTATTTTATATACTCGACAGTGCCGTTGCTGTCCTGATAAAGCCGAACATAATCAATTTGATAATTCATCGGGAATGTAATGCCGTCAATCGTATCCGCAAATCGGTCTTTATTGCTTGAATTTTCCGATGTTGTAATGCCCGAACCGAAAATTATGCCCATAGGCGTATTTTTCAGCGCCTCATCTATTGAAGCCTGCGAGGGTGACGTCACCTCATAATTTGCGTCGTACTTATAGGCTGCTTCGGTAAGGTCATAACGAGCATACTCTTCGCCGCCTATATACATTATCATTTTGTCATCCGTCCAAAGGAAACCGATAGTATAAAAGCGATCCTCTTTAAGTGTATAGGCTTGTTTCTCGCGGTCGCCGTAATTCCACGGATGATCGACGGTTTTTGATGCCGTATATTTCTTACCGTAAGCATCGGTACTTTCGGTATATTCCGTTTTTTCCCAAACATGGAGATTCGGAGTAAGAATGTCTTTTACGCCGAAGGTTTCAAATACATCTATCTCACCGTTATTTATACGTCTGTCGTCCGTCCACGTATCGGTACGAAGCCATATTGAAGGATTTGAGGAGGTTTGCCACGGGAGCTTGACCCGTACCTCAAGATAGCCCTTATTATACCGCATGGTACGCAGAGAAGTTATATTTTGCGGAGAATAATAGGTTTTTGTTTCCGAATCGTATGTAGGTCCGAAGCTCAAAACGCCGTTTGCAACGGAGTAATTACCGTTGACATGTTTCAAATGCTGTGAATCTTTCGTCCCGGTAACGTTTTCCTGTCCCCATTTTGTAGAATCAAGAGATGAACCGCCGAATTCATCGCCCCAAACAAGATTGTAGCTTGTGCCGTTTAACTTCTTTACGTGACTTTTACCGTCAACCGCGAAAACATAGGTTTCGCCGTACAAGACGATATCAGATCCGTTATTATCAACCGTAATATACGGTCTTACCGCTATGCTTTCGCTTGAATCTGCGCTGAAGCCGCCTATACGCGCGCTGAACGTCCGAACGCCGTCCTTATACGCATAGGAATTGCCGAAATCGGATTTTTTTGAAACATTTTTAATATATTTCGCTTTGTCGGTTGAAAGATTTTCCAACGAAAGGTATTTTGAATCCGCGGCATAGGAAACAAGGAAGCCTCTTTCGGATACGGTGCATTCACTGCCCGCCAAAGCTACCGCCGCTGCGTCGCCGTCGTCGGCATAGCTTGAGGTTACCCTGAATGCGGCAATGCTTTTATCTGTACCGATGCGCTCCGCAGAGGTATCATAACAAAAGCTGTTATAGTTTAATTCGGAAACGGATACTGTGTCAACATATATCGTAGTATTTTCCTCGGAGCTTATACGGATAAGCGGAGCAACCCATGTAGCGTCAGCACCCTTTCTGATAGCCGGGTCAACCGTTGAATACAGAAGAATTACCCTCTGCCATTCCTCGGTCGCTGTAACCGTCACAAAGCTTTGCGGCGGTAATATACTATAAGGACCTTTGCCGTTACTTACCTCGATTTTAACAGCCTTGCCGTCTCCCTTGATATAAAGGCTTACAATATAAGACTTTCCTAAAACCGCCTCATAGCCGCTGCCTATATAGAATATTCTCTTTTCACTATCAGTCGTCGCTGTAATAGTATTTTTGAGCGAGTGTGTACCGGAATAAGCCTCTTCCGGCGTACGCTGCCAGCCGCCGATATTTTCAAGTCCCGTATCGTCCTTCCAGAAGTCTCCCCACTCTAATGTATCCGGCTTATTTGCGGTTCTCGGATGAATTTCATCAAAGCCGGTAAACGCCACCTGATCTTCATCGCCGACAACTGTTTCCACGCCCTTATAATAGGTAGCTCCGTTTACGGTGAAAACAGCATCTGAAACGCGCTGTGTGCAGGTTTCATCGGAAAACCAAGCCGACCGAGTAAGAGTGGCGGTATATGCGCTGTACTCCTTGCCGTTACTGTCGGTATAAGTATGTTCCGTATAGTTTTCGGTTGTCTTGCTGCCGGCGTCAAGCTGTAAAATGTCGGCTTCGCTTTCGCTGTATATTCCGTAGCTCAGACCCGCCGGAGCGCCGTATTTCTCGGTTTTACTGTCTCCGTCAACGAGATTGATTGCGTAAAGCTTATCAACCGAAATATCGTCAATGCTGAAATTATAAGAGGCGCTTTGCTGAGCGGTCCAGTTGCTTCCCGCCGCAAAACACAGATACGGAGTCATAAATTCGCCGCTTCCGCTGTACTCAGCTATTCTGTCCATAGTGAAATCATATGTGAAGGTTTGCCAATCATCGGTCGGAGCAAGCAGATAGCATCCGCCGTTCTTTTCGGCATAAACCGCATTTTGAACACCTTTATTGCCGTACCAAATCCCGCCTGCAGCATTAATGTCATTAGCGGTTGTCGAATAGCCCAAGGCTACCGGTACGCCGCTGCAGCTGCCGTCCGCAGACGAAAGCTTATATCTGAACGAAACGCGGTATTTTGCTCCGTTTTCCATTTTATAGGAGCCTTTTTCCGAATTGTCCTTTGCCTTGCCGTTGGGATTAAGCAGCAGCGCATAAGACGCCGTCCATTTGACCGAACCTGTCTTGGAAAAGCTTAGATATTTATCGCCGTTTTCCTCTGCAATCGTATAGCTTGCATTGGTACTGTTATGAACCGCACCCATGCCGCTTGCCGGTATAGAATACTTTTCAAAATCTATTTCCATATGGCGCGGGAATTCCGAAACCGGGTTAATATCATAATAATCGATATCAACACAGTACTGATCGTTATAAACACCTTTCCAATCAGGCGTCCACACCGGTCTGAACCCCAAAAACAGATTGCTGTTTTTGGGGATAGTCAGATCCGAGGTATCGACCGCATAGGTTGCCGTAACCCATCCGTCCGTGTTTGAAATACCGGAATCAACATATTTTATGTATGCGCCATTATTTACCACACTGGCTATATCGTATTTACCTTCAGCTGAAACGGCGAGCATAAGCTGAAGAGCGTTGCCTTCCGTAGTAATTCCGTTAACCCTGTAACGAATTGTTAACAGATATTTTGAATTTGAGGCAAGCTGCCAACTGCCCTCGGCGGTTGCGCTGCCGGTAGGGTTTGCGACGAACGCAAATAAATTCGGATTATAGTTGTCAGTATTGTTCCAGTGCCAAAAGCGGAGGTATTTTCCGCCTGCAACGTCGGAATCATCCTCTACCGACCATGTTCCGATCCACTGATAATAGCCTTTACTTTTCTCCGCTTTCCAGCTGCTGAAATCGTTATACAAGCTGTCGGACTGAGATGTGCTTTCCTGGGCCGATGCGGTAAGCGTCGGAGAAATCACCGTGCAAATCGACATTATCATTGCCATTGAGAGAACTGCGCTGAGAAATTTTTTCATTAGCATTTTGTTTTTCCCCTTTCTTTCATAGCATTTTTGACGCCTTCAACAAAGCCGCAAAAATGCTTTATTGCGCGAAAATATAATGCATAAACCGTTGACCGAAGCCGCAATAGGTTCAATCGCCGTTAATCTTCAGCTTACCTCCTTACCGCCTACAACGTGCCTCATTTTTCTGCCGTCATAATTCGGTATTCCGCCGGGATCGTCGCGGGTAAGCAGCAGGGAATCGATATCCGAGCGCTGATAGATACGTACATAGTCGAGAACCAGTTCGGCATATTCGTCCTTTTCCTCGGTAAACGCCACTCCGTAATTGCCCGAACCGCCGCTGCAGGATAAAACGAGGTATGACGGAAGTCTTCTTGCGTCTGCATAAGTATCGTCGTCAAGGCTGTAGCTGAAATACACCCTGCCGTCAACCGCAAAATTAACTATGCGATCCGTCCATTCCATTGTGTAGATATGAAATTCATCGGTAAGGTTTTTATCAAACTTATTATGCTCGGAAAGAGTATACTTCTTTTTAGCCTTATACTCCGACGTATCGAGAGATTTATGCCACATATCGGACCACAGATGGATGTTAGAGGCGAAAGAAGTGTTGTATCCGAAGTTTTCAAGCAGATCAAACTCGGTCATAGCGCCGTATCCCAGCTTTGAAGCGTTTAACCAGAATGAAGTACACCATGGGAATTCGGGCAGCTTTGCGCGTATTTCAAGCACGCCGTAGCGGTACTGCATCGTATCCCATGTAGATATAACACCGCTTTTAATATCCTTTCCCTTCTGTTCGGCGTAAACAGAGGCTGTGCCGTCGCCGTTTGATTTGACATTCGCCGCCGCCATATCCGTTATAGTGCCGCCCAAAACCGAGGAGCTTTGCTTGCCGTAGGGATATTGAGAGTTATAATCCACCCACCAATGATGATTTATCTGAGAGCCGTTAAATTCATCGCTCCAGACAAGCTTATAATCCTCCGCATTTTCCGCCGTATAGCTTCCGCCAAGCTCGAAATTCTCCGCCAATTCAAGCGGTTTTCCCGAACCGTCCGCTTCCTTTATCAGGCTCAAAAGCTTTTGAACGGCGGCGCCGGTCGCCAAATCGTTTTCACCCTTTATTATGAGCTTTTTGCCCGCCGCCTTTATTATCCAGCCGTTTTTGTCCAATGTGACCTCGGGCAAGCCGTCGCGTTCGGCGTCCGCCAATACTATCTCGTATTCGGCGGGAGTCTGTCGCTCATCGTCAACCGAAAGCTGAAAGCCCTGACTTTCAAAAAGATAATCGTTAAGCTCGTCAAGTCGCATACCGTAAACGTACGACATATCCGCAGGGACGACAAGCTTGTAAGCGGAAAGCGAATTACCCATAATTTTATGGTCAAGCGCGTTAAACGGAGCTTCGTATATTATTTCGCTTTTTGTGCTGAGAGTTTCCCATTTTTCCTTGTCCTTGCAGTAATTTTCGGTAAAATACTCCACGGCGCTTATCAGCACACTGTCGTTTGCGGCGTTTATGCAAAGCTTATCGTCTATCACCTTAATTATAAAATCGCGGTAATAGTTGACGCGGTTGTTTTTCAGAACCTCAAGCGCCTTATCGCTTTCCTCGCGGTTTGTGCTGCCTATAAGGATTTCGGTATTTCCGTCATAATCCTCAACCGTTTCGTCAAAGGTAAGCGTTACGTTTGCGTCAAACGTCTTTTTTAATGCGGTACGCAGAGCCTTTGCCGCTTCGCTGACCTCTGTTGCGGCATTCTTGCCGCGTATAACAGTATACGAAAACTTGCCGGTTTGCTCGGATACCTGCGCTAATGCCGCGCCGACAGACGCGCTGTTATTTTTGCTTTTTTTGCAGCCTGCCGAAATAACCGTGAGCGCGGCAGCCAAGAAAACAGAAAGCACTCTTTTTATTTTCATATCCGGTCACCTCCTTGTCTTTCTGTGTTTGAGAATTATAACCGCTGCCGTTGCTGCAGCGCCCGCCAATACAACGCCTCCGACAATTGCTATTACAATCCACAGGGTGTTATTTCCGTTGCCGTCTTTTGTCCCGGCATACGCTCCGCTTACCTTAACACAGGACAAATCTATCGGTGTGATTTCCTCTTCGTCATAGGTTCCGTCCGCATTAAGGCGTCTCGGAACATATTCCTCAATTTCAAGCGACTCGCTGCAATCCGACGCCTTGAGATTGGATTTGATTTCAAGGGTAACATCGTCAATATACATACTTACGTATCCGGGAGTTTGAATTGAGAGGAAACCGTCGTTTGCATAGAACGTATACTCTATCTTTTTCCACTCGCCCGCGGGAAGATCCTTAATCGCGGCTACATTCAGCCATTCTCCGCTGATACGCCAAGCATATTCCGCATCCGAACAGCTTGCTATTTTAACAGCGCCCGTGCTGTGCCGTGCCGACTCAAGCTTAACCCACATTGAAAGCTTATAAACATTTCCCGAAACAAGTCTGCTTGAAGGGCTTGCCGCAGCGGAGAAAATCTGGAAAGCGGCAAAATGATGATCGTTTCCGATGCGGTGAATAGACACATTTCCGCTGTGAACGTTTGATTTATCCTTATTTCCCGATGTGAGATCGTAAATTTCGTAACCAAAGTCCATATAATTCAAGGCTTCGGTTTTTCCGTAGGATTTATAGTCTTCAAAATCCTGCAGATTTGTATTTTTGCTCCATGCGGCATAAAGCGTGGTATCCTCACCGATAAACGAAAAGCTTTTATCGGTAAACGGAACCGTAAGCGCCGGATCGCGGTACCAGCCCACAAACGTATAATCCTTTTTAACAAGAGTTGAAGCGGGAAGCGTAACCGCGCTTGCGTTTTTGCCGATATACATAAGCTTCATATTACCTGTGGATTCCGCTCCGCAGGGATTAAGCAACAGTATGGAGCCGTTGCCCTTATCGACCTTTGAGATACGTATATTATCGAAATAGCCGATAAAATCCTGCGACGCATTTACGGTAAAGTAAAGGGTGTCGTCCTTTCCCTCTGGAATATCTGCGGTATAAATGAAGGACGCAGTAAGCCATGTTCCGGTTTTTTCGGTTGAGCCCATATACCAGCCGGTATTCGGATCATCGTAATTAAGCCAGATGTTCTTTTCGTTTGCAACTCTCACATACGGGTGCGGCGTATTTGAAGCGGTGGCAGCGACTTTATTGCGTACCACGTAATAATCATAGCTTATTATATAGGTTGCGCCTTTTTCGACCTTGAACGGAACCTCACCCACAACTGCGATCATTCCGGACCAGTGATCGCCGCTTGTCAGCTGACCTTCCTTGCTTAAAAGCATCGAGCTGTTGCTGTTATGCCCGAAATTCGTAGCAACGGAAGCTCGCGTTTGCTGATTGCCGTTAAGCGACGAGGTATAATACTCGTCTTCAAAATCAACCACGACCGTATCGTTCATATTCCACTTTGCATACAGTAAAAGCGCGTTTGACTTATAGGATCCGCCGTTATACTTTTGGGTGCAATTTTTATCGGTATACCAACCGCCGAAGGTATAGTTTTTCCTCGTCGGCTCTTTTGGAAGAGTAACCGCAGTACCGACTCCGCCGACTGTATATACCGGATTTGAGCCGTTGTTTGACTGATAAATATTTACACCGATATTTTCGGGCAGCTCCTCAACGATAACATCGTCAAACAGAACCGAAAACGCTTTATTCGACGAGGCTCTCAGCCATATAAACATATGATTTCCGGTAAGTCTTCCCCACTGCGTATCCGATGTGATAATCTCATCGGCATTTACATAAATTTCAGCCTTTGTCCAATCGCCGCCCGCCTCGCTCATTTTGATTGTGTAAGCGGTGTCGTCATATACCGTTCTTAAATCGTAGGCCCAGAAATTCCTGCTGTGAGTTGCCATAGCCGTTACGGTAAGATTGCAGTCCGCCTTCTCCGCTTTATACCAAAGCGTAACCTTATATATCTTGCCCTTTTCAATATACATGGGGTTGCCGACATTGTCATACATTCCGAATGCAAGCGTCGGGGAATTATATGTTATATTGCTCCCCGCCGCCTTTATTTTTTCGGGGTCAAAATGCAGTCTTAAGGACTTACTGTCCGAATGCTTATCCTCAGTGATTATCTCCGCTACCGTAGGACTGAAAAAGGTCGAGGTGTTGCTGCCCCATTTTGAATTGTCCGAGCCGTAAGGAGCGTCTTCAAAATCAACGATAGCCGCCGGCAGAGAGTCCACCCATTTTGCATAAACGGTTATGCTGTCCGAATCCGACGGGAACGTAAGCGCACCGCATTTTTTTGTAAGCGCGGCATCCTGATACCAACCGTAAAAATACATTCCGTCCTTAACCGGAGCGGAATATGACGCCGTAGCGCCGGGCGTGCCCAAAACCGTACAGATTTCCGTACCGTTCATAGTGCCGCCCATTGTGTTAAAAACAATTTCGGTAGACGTTGTAAGCTTAATATCATCTATATTCAGCTTATCCGCTCCGCTTACGGAAAGCCAAAGAGTATTGTTGCTTCCCTGCGGCGCCGCCGTGAAAAGGACATATGCTTTCTTCCATTTGCCCTTGTCGCTTTTCGCCGTTTTATAAGAGGCCTGCTTAACCGCACCGCTTGAAACATTTTCGGCGTCCGCGGTAACAAAGCTTATCTCCGGTGTGCCGGACGACGCTTTATACCAGAACGACATAAGGTAAACCGTACCGTTCGACACGCGAATGGCTTTATCGTTATAGCTGAGACGCATAAAAGCATTTTTTGCGGTTGTTACAAACGAACCGCTTCCGGAGTGCGCGTCGGCGTCGGTTATTTTGAAGGATTTATAATAATTCGCATTGTTCTGCCATTCTGACGGATAATTTTCATCGTTTATATCCGCGCGGGAGCATACCTCTTTTATTTCTACCGTGTCGATATAAAACGAATGCATTCCGGTACCGCTTAAAACCAAAGCCGGAGCGCAGGCGGTAGCGTCGCTTCCCATAACGGCAGTCCAGCTCATGGAAATTTTTTGCCATTCATCCGTAAGAACAACATTCTCAACGGTTATACCCCTGTTGTGGTGATAAACGCTTGCGTCCGACGCTATGCTTATATTAAGCTTGCCGTGCTGATTCTGTACCGTGCTGTTTTTCTTTATATAAAAAGATATTTCGTAGGAGCTGCCGGAAACAAATTCATATCCGCTTCCCACATAAAGCGCACCGGCATTAAAATTATACTCGCTGTTCAGGCTGTTATCTTCATTGGAGTATCCGTAATATGTAGTTTTTATTGATTTCTTGCCCGAATATGCGGCCTCGTCCGTAATTACCCAAGAGCCCGGAGTTGCGGGATCCCAGCCGTAACCGTAATAGCTCCACGGCGTACCTCCGGGGTGCTTCCATGTTCTCAGATAATACTCGTCGAATCCGCAGAAGGCAACCAAATCTTCGTCAATTTCGCCGCTTCCGCTGTAAAGCGTTTTGTTAACGGCGGTAAAAGTATAACTGTCGCCCACCGGCTCGGTCATTTCGCTGTTTTTATACCAAACCACCGCTCCGACCGACGCGGTATAGGCTTTCCATTTCACATCGCCCTCGGTATATTCGTTTTCCTTATATACCTCGGTCTGCGTGCTGTCAAACGAATAAACCTCACCGTCGCAGTCGCTGTAAACACTGTCTTTATCGGCAATACACTGCGGAACTCCGTAAATTTTGGTTTGGATTTCTCCCGAAGACAGCGTTACCTCAGCAAGACGGTCAACAACAATATCGTCAATACTGAAATTATAAGAGGCGCTTTTCTGAGCGGTCCAATTGCTTCCCGCCGCAAAGCAGAGATACGGAGTCATATAGCTGCCGCTGCCTGTCTTAATTGTGTTCATGTTAAAGTCGTATGTAAAGGTTTGCCAATCATCGGTCGGAGCAAGCAGATAGCATCCGCCGTTATTTTCAGCATAAACCGCATTTTGAACGCCTTTATTGCCGTACCAAATCCCGCCTGCGGCATTAACGTCATTATACTTTTTCGAATAGCCCAAGGCTACCGGTACGCCGCTGCAGCTGCCGTCCGCAGACGAAAGCTTATATCTGAACGAAACGCGGTATTTTGCTCCGTTTTCCATTTTATAGGAGCCTTTTTCCGAATTGTCCTTTGCCTTGCCGTTGGGATTAAGCAGCAGCGCATAAGACGCCGTCCATTTGACCGAACCTGTCTTGGAAAAGCTTAGATATTTATCGCCGTTTTCCTCTGCAATCGTATAGCTTGCATTGGTACTGTTATAAACCGCACCCATACCGCTTGCGGGTATAGAATACTTTTCAAAGCCTATTTCCATATGACGCGCCGTAAATTCTTCATCCGCGGCGATTGCGTTGCCGTCTGAAATTTCAAAATAATCAATATCGACGGTATATTTATCGGGATAGCAATTATTGCCGTTATATATCGGTCTGAACCCCAAAAACAGATTGCTGTTTTTCGGGATAGTCATATCCGAGGTATCTACCGCATAGGTTGCCGTAACCCATCCGTCCGTGTTTGAAATATCGGAATCAACATACTTTATATATTCGGCCTTTGAGCCTGCATTTGTTATACTGTATGTGTTTTCCTTCTCCGGAACAGCGAGCATAAGCCTTAGCGCGTTGCCTTCCGTAGTAATTCCGCTAACTCTGTAACGAACGGTTAACCGATATTTTGAATTTGAGGCAAGCTGCCAGCTGCCCTCGGCGGTTGCGCTGCCGGTAGGGTTTGCGACGAACGCAAATCCGGATGTATAATTGGCAGTTTTTTCACCGTGGGAAAAGCTGAGATATTTCCCGCCCTTTGCCGAAGCGTCATTCTTAACAGCCCATGTGCCCTCCCAATCAAGAGCGTTTCTGAAATCATTTGCTCCGCTTTTAGAGGTGACCAGTGAATATTCACTGAAATCATTGATAAGAAGCGCGCCTGCGGCTTCGCCGCTTTGTGACGAAGCCAACGCCGGAATTATAATGGCTAACTGAACGGTAATTAACAAAGAGAGTATGACGCTTAATATTTTTTTCATTTTTACACTCCTATTACAGTTTCATAAGCCGCAATTATTTATTTTCCTCAATAACCTTTTGCAGAATTTCATTCGCCTTTTCGATGCATGTGTCAAGCTTATTTGACGAGGAGGAAAGTGCCGTTGATACCTGAGACGCCGTGCAGGTTTTTAAATCCGGGAATATCGTAAATGTCGGCATAAGAGTATCTGACGCGGCGACTATATTCATAACGCTTGTATTAAAATTATAATTGGTGCTTGCGTTATTAAGAATCTCCTTATACATCTCTCCCAATTCCTCGCTCTTGTAAAGCTCGGCGGGATCGTAATTATCGCCGTTCAGGAAATAGCGCAGGAAATATGCCGCTCCGTCAGCATTTTTGGCTCCCTTGATGATACCGTAGGAGCGTGTGCTTGCAACTCCGTATTTCTGCTCTGAGGAGGCGTCTGCCTTCGGAGGAATTATGTAGGATATATCGTCCGCGTCCATTTCGCTGAACCAGCCGGTCTTTCTCAGACCGTATGTGCCGACAAAAAGCATTCCCAGCTTGCCCTCTTCAAAATGGTTGCGGTATCCGTCGTCCTTTAAGATAGCTATTTTGGAATCGCGCGCCTCGATCATCCTCTGCCACGCCGAGACAACATCCGGCTTTGTGCAGTTATTAACAAACACATTCTTCTCATTGTCATATGTGACAAGACCGACGGAATATGTTTCTACATAGCTGTTGATATCGATACCGACGCCGCTGCTTTCGGCAACCTGCGAAAGCTCCTTGGCGCATTTGTAAAAATTATCCAGTGTCCAGCGTCCCTCCTGGAGATACAGATCCGGAGTCGATATACCGTTGTCTTCAAAGAAACGTTTGTTATAAACCACGCAGCTTCCGCCCATATCCCATGCTCCGCCTTTAACGTTGACCAGATATGAATGTCCGCCGATCGTACCCATCTTTACTATATCTTGATCCCAAAAGCTGTCGCTCGGATTAAGAATAGTTTTATCAAGCGGCTGGAGCATTTGCATACAAACAGGGAAATCACCGTTTGAAACATAAACATCGGGAGATTGACCGGAAGAAATCAGTCCCGCTATCTTATTTGCATAATCCATCTGCGGCACATATGTAATCTCAACCTTAATACCGGTAAGATTTGTAAAATCGGCTAAAACCTGACTGGATTCGTTTGAATTGTGGTCAATCCATGTTGCAAACTTTACCGTTGTTCCGTCAAGCTCCTCCGGAACATTGGAAAAATATTCCGTTTCGGCATTTGTCGCCGCACCCGAGCCGCCGGAGGTATTCGATTTTTTATCCTCTTCTTTCTTGCCGCAACCCGCGACAGAGCCGATCGATAAAATTACCGCCATTGCCAAAGAGATCGCTTTAATTCTTCTTATACTGCACATTTCTTTCAACCTTTCATATTTTTTATGAATACGGACGGTTCTCCCGCTGTTTAATGCGGTACCAACCCGATTATTCCGCACTGTCAAACACACGTACATAATCAACTATAAATTCATCTGGCAATACTGCGTTCCGTAACGCTTCCACAGGCTTTCCGTTCCATACGGAAGCGTCTCCGGCAAGTCCGGCAGACGCCGATTCATTACCGAAAATTCGGTTGTATCCGTGGCATTCGGTTGTAAGAAGTATAAATTCGTCAACGTGCGATACCGCGCATTTCGGAGCCATCTGTCGGCTTACAACCTTGCCGTCGGCATAAAACACATATCCCTCCTCGCTCCAATCAACGGCATATGTATGCCATCCGTCTTCGGTTTCAACATAGGGGAAAGCGACATGTCCGAACCATTCGGAGTCTTTTCCGTAGCCGCCCCAGCCGCAGCCGCAAATAATATTTCCTTCCTTTGCCTGACGGTAATTTTCCATTATATCAACCTCGACGCCGCCGTATTTCGGATCGGGGTGACTTCCTATTCCGGGAGCCTGAAGCCAGAATGCGGCATGCCAGCCGTTATTTTTCGGGAGCTTACACCGACATTCGTAATATCCGAATTTGTGCATAAATTTCGGCTTTTCAAATTTACCGAACGGCCAAAAGCCCTTACTGTCCTTGGGCAAATCATAAACCACCGCTCCGGTCTGAAGCTGAGCCGAACAGTAATCGTCGCCTTTTTTGACCATAGCCATATGAAGATTGCTCTCGCCGTCAACATAAACTCCCTCGCGGGTAAATGTCGGAGACTTCTTGCCCCAGAAATATTCTCTGAAGCCCCACTTGCTCTCGTCAAGCTTATCGCCGTCAAATTCATCGCTCCAAACCAATTTCCACTTTTTATGCTCAGGCAAAAAGCTTGAAGCATGGTCCTCAATTTTATACTCAATCATTTTCCAATCCCCCATATAAATTGTAAAGGCTTCAAGCATTTTAAACACATATTCCGCAATATTGTTCGATTAAAGCCTTTTGCCAAAATCTTACAACGGTCAATTTGCGATTTCAGCTCATTTTTCCTGCCGAAAAACAGAATAAAATCACCATAGCAACAACCGTCATACGCTTTTGAATATGGCATATATGCCCCTTCAAAATGCTTGTAAATTATATTGTTTTTATTTAATTCATAAAAAAGCCTTTACTTTTTTCTTTTTTTAGTATATTATATAGTTTAAAAAAAGTATATAGGTAAATCGCTTATTTTTTCAGAAATTCGATTGAGGTTGAGGTTTGTATGAATGATTTGACTTTACCGAAGAAAATAGTTTGCGGTTACTACGATTGCAGCAACTTCGGAAATTTAAAGATTTCGCCCGAAAGAATATCGGAATGCTACGAAATAGAATACTATTTAGAGAACGGCAAGTACGTCTATCTTAACGGAAACGAGCTCAAAATTATTGCCGACCATATATTGATTGCAAGACCCGGCAACAGGCGATACAGCCGTTTACCGTTTAAAACGGCATTTTTGAAATTTGAAGCCGTCGGAGAGTTGGCGGAACTGCTTGACCGTCAGCCGTATTATTTTGAGGCACTCCATAAAAAACAAATTCTTGAACTTCTTAATGAGATAATACTGATGACGGAAAACGAAAACAGGGATATTTTACTTTATTCGGGCAAGTTTTTTACTCTTTTGAGCTTTATCGTAATGGATGGCGAGCATAAAAAGCGCGGTACAAATTACAACTATTCCTCTATGTACAGCGCAAAAAAATATATTGAAAATAACTTTGGAAAACACATTTCGACCAAGGAGATCGCCGCAAGCATAAATCTGAGCGAATCGAGATTCAGATACCTTTTCGGAGTAGCCTACGGCGTTTCTCCCCACGCCTATATTACCGAGATGCGGATTTCCGCGGCAAAGAAAATGCTTTGGAATAACGATATTCCCATAAGCGAAATTGTCGAAAAATGCGGTTTCGGTTCACAGCAATATTTAAACGACACCTTTAAGAAGGCAACCGGCGTATCACCGGGGAAATACAGAAAGCAATTTTCAAAAAAATATATGGAATAAGGCTATGAAGAAATTAAATAAGTGAAAATCCAAACCGTTTCTCTTTTCAAGCCGAAAGGCAACAACTTAATTTTTTATTCGGTTATTTGCTTGTAGGCATATACCGCAAAATCGCCTGAGTCAAGTTTTTCCGCTTTTCTTATGCAGATTTCGGCGTCGCTGTACTTTTCTTCGCCGTAAAGCGCAAAGGCTTTAAGGGCGTAGCCTGTTAACAGATTGTGCTTTTCTATATCAAGCTCAAACGGCATTGGACTTGGTGAGCCGACTCCGTAATATGTCCGCATATCCTTGTTATCAATAAGATTTTGCGCCGCAGCAAGCATTTCGTCAAGCACCTTGCTTGCCTCGTCCGCTTTTCCGAGCTCTTTAAGCGCCAAAGCTCTGAACAGAGAAATTTCGGAAACCGCCGCCTTGTATTCCGCCGCCTTTTCGAGCGCTTTTATACGCTTATCACCCGAATAAAGCTTACTCAAATAATAGTAAATATGCGCCTCTTGGTTAAAGAAGGTCTTAGCCTCGCCGTAGGATTTCGGCATATTTATACCGTTCATATAAATCTGCTCGGCTTTTGCGGTATCTCCGTTCTTTGCAAGAAGATTGCCGTAAAGCACATGCATCCAGGCGTGCTGCTTTGTAAGCTTGCCCTCGCCGCCCTCGTAAATATGGAAATGCTTTACCGCCGCCATATTTATGGCTTCCTCATACTTACCCTGCTGTGAAAGCAATGTAAGCTTATCAAGATAGCAGTCATCGCGAGCCTTTAACAGTTCGGGGTATTTATCGTAAACGGCAAGTCTTTCTTCTATGCTTGCATTTGTATTCTTTAGCAGTTGCTCGTATTCAAGCAAAAGCCGCGGGTCTTCGGGCCGGTATTTAAGCGCATTTTCCATACAGTAAAGCGCCTTTTTGCCGTTATGCTTTTTATCAAACAGGTAAAGCGATAAATTGCGCCATGCTCTGCCGTGACAGGGATTTATGCAAACGCAGTTTTCAAAGCACCCCGCCGCCTCATCATAACGGAAACGGTCATAGAAAAGGCAACCTAAATAATAATTTGCATTAGCGGCATTTTTACCGTTTTCTATCGCAAACTCAAGCACCGCAATATCCTCGACATTTGAGGGGAAACAATAGCCCATATCCGCTTTTTCCGCTTTTTCAATATAGGATATGTCGTTTGTTATGTACGCCTTATAATAGCTTACAAGCGGAGAATTTTCGTCGGTAAAGGAAAGAGCGTACAAAGCGTCCTCATAAAGCCCTGCCTTCATATAATCGCGGGCAACGTCAAGCAGGTTTTCGGGCTTTGCTGAAAACTGCACGATTTTATCCGTCACATCGGCAAAATGCGAATATTCGATTAGTGCGAACAAATCAAGCTTATCGTCGTTTATGCCGTCTTCTGCGCTCCGCTTTGCGGTATCGCAGCCGATTATGCGCTTAATTGCGGTTTCAAGATTATGCGCCTTTGTGTGACCCTTATTAAGACCTATCGACTCGTCGAGCTTTTTAAGCGCCTCGGTGTATTCGCCGTTTCGGCAGTCTATGCAGGCAAGCTCAAAAAGCGCCGCACTGCGGTGAGGATAATTCCACGCCGCGCGGTACAGAATATCGTAAGCCTTGCCGTATTCGCCGAGGTACTCAAGCGCCACGCCCTTAAGATAAAATGCCTCGGTATCGGCAGGATGCTCGTTGCGGTCGCAAAGCCGCTCTATTGCCTTATTGCAATATTTTACGCACTCTGCAAATTTGCCGTTTTTAAGCGCAATTCTGCCCATAGAGGTATTACAGCGTATATCTCCCTCGTCACGGCGAAGCCCCTCAAGATAGTAATCCTCGGGTTTATAGTTATGCTGTTTATATTGCTCCAAATGGAAGCCGTTAATATACAGCTCCTCTACGGTTTTATACTCCGACGGACGGCGGACGGGCTTTCTTACCTTAATCGGTTGCTTTTGTCCGCGCTTGTATGGCTTATAAGCCACCAATTCTTTTCCGTTTTCATCCGATAGAGATACCTTAATACTATGTATATCCGATATTTCTGTATCAAGCGTTTTATGGTAAACCTTATCGGGCGACATATCGGTTGTTTCCGAGAAAATTTCTTTGCCGTTATCCGTAACCGTAATTTTGCTGCTTTTGAATGTTCCCGTAACATTAAAGCCGAAATAAAGACCGTCTTTTCGCGGCTCAACATTTACCGCCGCGTCAATAGTTGCGTTCTTAATCTCCCCTATTTCGCGGACCGGGTACCAATACTGCTCAAACTCCCTTGTTTCGTAAGGCGCAATCCAAGTAAAATCGGGCTGATTATCGGTATAAACGCCGGTCATAAGCTCTATATACGGTCCGTTTTTATCGGTAAGGTTAGAACACCACATATCGCCGAAATCGCCTATGCCCCAATGCCACATTTTTTTACCGGGCGAAATATGATGGTTTGCAACGGTAGCTATACCCTTATTTATTCCGGTATCATAGCCCGAAATAAAGTCCATATCGGACTGACCCTGCGAAATCAGGTAAGAAGACGGCACTTTAACCGCGTCATAGTGCGATAAATCGATTCCCTTTCCGAAATTATAAGGGCGTGCGGTTTTATAAAGTCCTTTTGCAATCGGCCATTCAAGCACGGCGCGTCTGTCGTGGTCGTTCACCCATTCGCAATCGGGCGGAAAAACGGTTCTGTAAGCATTGTTAACAGGCACTGCAAGGTTTGCCCACCACATAAACACCTGCGGAAAAGCGGTGCGGTTATATACGCGTACCTTTGCCTTTATGTAGCTTCTGCCCTTATCTACCGTAATACCCGCCATACCTTTCATTCTGCCGAAAGGCTCTACCTCCCCCGTCCATACGGTTTTTCCGCCGTCCGGGTTATCCTCTTCAATGGCCTCAAGCGGCATAAATGTGGTAGGTCTGTGGTGTTGCGGCCAGTTAAACTCAATTCCGCCCGAAATCCAAGGACCCGCAAGACCGACAAGCGCCGGCTTTACAACCTCGTTATAATAAATAAAGTCATAATTGCCAACCTTATCAAAGCCTCTGAGAATTTTACCACCCAAAGCCGGAACAACCTGAGTTTTAACATACTCGTTTTCAAGCGTATAGGTCTCATACTCCACATCGGTTTTCTCGTCCGAAATACCGTCGCAGTAAGGTATCGGGTATACCCTGCCCGACGCACCCTGATACGGCTTATTTTCAAAGAACATAGGCAGCTCATGCGCCTTTTTCGGTATGTATGTCGGTATTTTTATACCCTTTTTCTCGCATTTTACATCTGACATTGGCTAATCCTCCGTATTATTTCTGCTTATTACATTTTAACAGACATAAGAATAATCAAACAGTCAGAAAACCGTGTTAAAAAAAACATAAATTTCTGTTTGCCAAACGGTTGTTGCAATAGTATAATAAAATCGGTGGTAATATGATTTCAATCTTAACAGAGCCGGCTTACAGCGGCAGTATTTGGTGTAAAGAGCTGCTTAAAAGCCTGACCGACAGACTCAGGCAAAAAAGAATACCGTTTTGCGAGATTTTTGAAAGCATTGAAAATAACGGCGACGGCGTTTTTATAATAGCGTCGGACTATAACTGGATAAAAAGTACCGTTTCAAAGCTTAATTCGGCAGGAATAAAGCCGATACTTATATGCAATCAGGCAGAGCAGATTCACGGGTGCGATTACAGCTGTGTTTGCTCGGATATAAACGGCTCTATGAAATACCTGATAAACGAGCTTAAAGCGGCAGGAAAAACAAGGGTTGCCCTGTACGGTGTTAATACAAGCTCAATTTCCGACATCGGCAGGGTTGACGGACTGTTTGCCTTTAAGGATGAAAGCTTTAATAAAATGCGCATTTTCACGAATAACGGTTCTCTTAAAAACTGCTTTGATGAATTTTTCAAGAAATGTGCAAGTTTCGATGCCGTAATTTGTTCAAACGATTTTGCAGCAGTTTCGCTTATCCGTAATTTGCTTAAAATTGCGCCCGATGAGCTTAACAGGCTTAAAATACTGAGCTGTGCGCAAACAAAGCTTTCGGGTTATTACAAAAATATGCTGACCTCGGTAAATATGAATTTCGAGCAATACGGAAAAGCGGCGGTATTTATTTACGAAAAGCTTAAAGCCCACCCGTATATGTCCGGTATTACGGTAACGGTTAAATGGACCGGTGAAAACGAAAAAACGCCGCAGCATAAAACCGTAACCGTTAATAATTCCGAAAGCGGTTACGAATTTTATGCCGACGGCGATATGCGCAATATGCTGACTGCCGAACAGATTTTAAATACGTGCAGCGATTCGGACAGACTTATAATTATGTCTTTAATAAGCGGTATGACGATTGAGGAAACGGCAGGACACTGTTTTCTTACCGAGGGCGGAGTAAAATACCGTATCAAAAGAATTTTGAACGAATGTAAGCTTTCAGATAAATCCGAATTGCTTACGCTTTTAAAGGATTATTTAAACCCAATCATTCCAAAAACCCCTGAACTTTAAAGCTCAGCGCGGGCAGATTTTCGGAATTTAAGGCAAGGCTTTCCGAAATGTATTCCTGCGCTTTTTCCTTTTAGCCCTCAAAATCGCAAATCAGGGCGTTAAGGTAGCAATGCAGTGCGCGGCGAAGCTGCTTCGGGTCGTCGGTAAACGAGATAAAGAACGGAGTCGTGCCAAAAAAGCCGTTATCTGCGGTTTTATCGATACCGCTCCATTCGCGGCGGTATTTTGTAATAAGCCGTTGTGCCTTAACGTTATCTCCCAAATGTTGCCACGCATACGCCTGATAATACGGCAATTCTTTTAAGTGCATATTGCTGAAATACTCTATTCCTATATTTGCGATATAAGAGAATATTTCGTCAGCCTTTTCCTTTTTACCAAGCTTTTCAAGGCATACCGCCTCAAAGAATTTAAGCGGCACTAACTTGCAGTGGTTCCAAATTCCCGCGCCCAGCGACTGCGGGAGTATCTGACCTTTTTTGAAGCTTTCAAGCGCTTTTTCGGTATTTCCCTTTTCAAGCTCTTTTCTTCCTATAATAAGGTGTGCAAAAAGATACTGGTCGGCTATTGCGTGTTCTCCGCCCTCACAGGGAACAAAGCTGTGAGACATAAGGGTTTCAATAGCCTTTTCGGACTGCATATCCTGATTGTAGGCCTTTGCAAGCTCGGTAAAGCAGTCGTCACGGGTGATTTTATGCGAGGTTAAAAACTCGATTTTTTCTTTAGCGGGAACACAGAGCTTATCCATAAGAACCGCGGCTTCGTATATAAGCTGTTCGCTGTCATGACAGAGTGAAATTGCCTTTTTCATAAGCGGCAATGCTTCACTCTTGCGGTTCAGGTGGCTGAAATACGCAACGGCAAGATTGCGAACGGAAATATAATCGTCGCATTTTTCCCAAAGCGCCGCCGCCTTTTCGTAATGACGTTTATTGTAAAGCAGACAGCCGAGCAGCATTTTAGCCTGTTTACCGTCCGTTTTGGCAATTACATCCTCTAAAATCCGCATTTCTTCCCTGCGTACGGGGAAGGTTGCTCCTATTGCGACATCAGGGCCTTTCTTATAATCCTCTGCGCCGTCCTTACCGATAAGGTATTTATAATATCCGAGCGCATAATAAATCATCGGCTGAGCCGTTTCGGGTCTGCCTTCAAGCAAGCCCGAGAGCAGCTTTACATTCTCCTCACACAGCCCCATAGCGTCAAAATCGAATACAATATCAAGCACCGTTTCAAGCGGATTGCTGTCCATTATTCCGTAAAAATCGAAATTGCCCGAAAGATAACGCATATAATGGTCAAGGCTGTCCTTTTCAAGCTGTTTCGCAATTTCGGAGCTTGCGTCACACCCTAATTTCTTTAAAGCGATAACCTTAACGGCGGAGGCAAGCGAATCGTTTCTGCCGTAATCAAGGGCGGTTTCGGCGTGCTTAATTGCCGCTTTATAATCCTTATTTCTTATATCGAGCATAGCTATTCTTGTCATAGCTTTACTTACGCTGTCTGCCGCCCATGCGGCCTTATAATAGTAATCATATGCCTTTTTGTATTCGCCCTCAGCTTCTAAAATCAGCGCATAAATGTAATAAACCTTTCCGCTTTGTACACGTTCATTATAAAGCGTAGCGTTTTTAATTGCACGCTCGGCATAGTTCCTTGCGCTGTCATACGCATAGCGGCCGTACTCATATTCCGCTAAAGCTATAAGCGACGGAATATGATTTATATCCCGCTTTAGCGCCTCTTTCCAGTAGCTGTCCGGCTCTACGGCATGGTCACGGTACTGCGCCACGTGAACGCCTGCAAGATACAGCTCTTCCGCGCTGTTCATATCTGCGGCAGAGGGCATATCGGTTATCACGTCGGGCATATTGAATTTATCGAAATTCTTTTCGGTGTATTCGCCTATTACCTCCCCGCCCGATACCGCGCTTACGGTTACATATTCGGGCATATTCGGAATTTCAAGCTCGGCGCATACCTCGGGATTGAGCGCGCAAACGGTACTGAAAATAATTTTATCGCCGCATTTAACCGTTATTCCGGCGTTCTCAAAGGCTTTTGTAGACTGAACAAGCAGTCTGCCGTTTTCGCGGTCAATTCTGAACGCTATATCAAGATTAGCAAATGTCGGTGTTCCTATTTTTGAAATGGGATACCAATACTGCGAAAACTCCTTTGTTTCATACGGCTCAAGCCACGAAAAATTCGGCTGATTATCCGAATATGAGCCTGCCATATGCTCGGCATACTGACCGTCCGTATCGGTAAGGGCATTTTCCCATGATTTCGCCAATTGGCAGTAGCCCCAAGTGAACATTTTTTTACCCGGCGATAAATGATGATCGCCTATATGCACCACACCGCATTGCTTTGCGTGGTCGTAGCCGCCGAAAAAGTCGTAATCCGAAGCGGCGGCAAAATAGCTTGTTGCCGGAACGGTATTTTTATGGTACGAAATATCCCTCGCCCCGTCCATAGGTATACCGTTAAATATTCCGCCGGCCGCAAGCGGATATGTAATTCTCGATTTTAAATAATGGAAATTTACATAGCTTACGTCCTGCGGGAAGAATATCTGATACTTCTCATGCACCGGCACCGCGGCATTTTCCCACCACAAAAACGAATGAGCGGTATCGGTACGGTTATAAAGCCGCATACGGGTCTCAAACCGCTTTTCGCCGGGGCGAAGAACTATACTTACCATACCCTTCATACGGTCAATCGGGTCACGCTCAGAAAGATGGCAAACGGCCGTGCCGTCGGGTAATGTCTCGGTAACAAAATCGCACGGCATAAAGCCCGAAGCCCTGTGGTGAAACGGCCAGTTAAATTCAACGCCTCCCGAAATCCAAGAGCCGAGAACGCCTATAAGCGCCGGTTTTATAACGTGCTGCTTATAGAAAAAGTCGTAACCGGTGGTTTTATCAAGCGCCGAATATATGCGCCCACCGATTTCGGGCAATATTTCTATTTTAAGATATTCGTTTCCAAGAACAACTACGGTGTATTCTTTGCCGATTTTATTCTCTCGGTCAACCCGAAGCACAACCTTATTCGGATAGGGTCTGCCGCTTGTGCGCTGGTGCACGCGGTTTTCCGCAAACATCGGCATTTCTTCTGCCGCCGGTTCGGGATAAGTGGGTATTACGAGCTTTTTAATTTCGCATTTTACATTGTTCATAAAAAATTTATCCTTTACTTTTTAATGAATTAAGTGTATTATATAATCAAATAAAAGTATATATAAAATCCGACTGTTTTTAAGAAATCCGATTGAGGTTTATATGAATGACTTGATTTTACCGCAAAAAATAAGCTGCGGATACTGCGATTGCAGTGAATTCGGCAATTTAAGCATTTCTCCCGAAAGAACCTCTGTACGTTACGAAATAGAATACTATTTAGAGGACGGCAGGGCGACCTATCTTAACGGCGAGGAAATAAAAATCACTGCCGACCGCATAATAATAGCAAAACAAGGTGATAAACGGCACAGCCTTTTGCCCTTTAAAACCGCTTTTTTAAAGTTTGAGGCAGGCGGTCAGCTTGCAGAGCTGCTTGACCAACAGCCGTATTGCTTCGAGGCGCTCCACAAAAAGCAAATCCGTGAGCTTTTTCACGAGGTTATAGCTATGACCGAAAGCGAAAACAAGGATATTTTGCTGTATTCGAGTAAGCTTTTTGCACTGCTCAGTTTTATTATAAGGGACGGCGAGCATAAAAAACGCGGTACGAATTACAATTACTCGGCTATGCACAGCGCGAAAAAATACATTGAGAGAAACTTTGAAAAGCGCATTTCAACCGAGGAAATAGCGGCAAGCGTAAATTTAAGCGAATCGAGATTCCGTTACCTTTTCGGCATTGCCTACGGTATATCGCCCCACTCCTATTTTACCGAAACCAGAATTTCCGCCGCAAAGGAAATGCTTTGGAATACCGATATTCCAATAACCGAAATTGCCGAGAAATGCGGTTTCGGCTGTCAGCAATATTTAAACGACACCTTTAAAAAGGCAACCGGCTTATCTCCCGGAAAATACAGGGAGCAGTTTGCAAAAAAATATACGGAATGAGGCTTTAAAATGATTAAATACGCAATTATCGGCGCCGGCTGGCGAAGTGAGTTTTATTTAAAGATAGCCGCCTTACTGCCGAATGAGTTTTCGGTAAGCGGTATATATATACGCAATTCGGAAAAGCAAAAGGAATTTGCGAAAAAATATAACGTTAAAATATGCGGAACTCTTGACGGGCTTTTGAAGACGGATTTTGATTTTATAGTTTCCTGCGTTAATAAGGACGGCATTTCCGATATGATAAAAACGCTTACCGCCTTAGATATTCCCGTGCTTACCGAAACGCCGGTTACGGACGGCACTTTGGGCGGCAGGGTTCAGGTTGCGGAGCAGTTTCATTTTATGCCGCGAAATCAGGCATACAAAAAAATTATTGACAGCGGAATTTTAGGAGAGGTACACTCGGTCAGGCTTTCCTGCTGTCACGATTACCATGCCGCAAGCCTTATACGTTTCTTTTTGGATACAGGCTTTGAAAAGCCGGAAATCACCTCAATTTCACTCATCGACCCCGTAACCCGTTACAACAGCCGCGCGGGATATATAACTCCGGCCGTAATAAAAGAAGAGGAAAAAATAAAGATATTTAAGTTTAAAGATAAAACCGCCGTGTACGATTTTTCGTTTGAACAGTATTTCTCGGATATCCGTTCTTCGCAGATAAATATACGCGGCACAAACGGCGAAATAGTAAACAACACCTGCTCTTATTTAAAAGACGGCGTTCCCCAACGCTTTGAAATTTACCGCAACACATACGGTGTCGAAGAAAGCCTTGACGGAATGTGCCTTTTCAACATTACGGGCGGCGGTGAAGTGCTTTATACAAATCCTTTCCCCCTTGCGCGCCTTTCCGATGAGGAAATTGCCATTGCAACCTGCCTTGTTAAAATGAAGGCTTACATTAAAACAGGAGAAGCTTTCTACTCTTTAAAGGACGCGGAATTTGATTGTGCGATTATATAACATTTTATTATAACCGCCCCTTGACAACCCGCCCTTCATCATATATAATAAACTTGTAACATGGTTTGAGTGTGATGTCAAATTTGACTTTTCAAATTATGACATTGGTTTGAGGAAACAGGTCGGATTTTTCCCTTAAAGGGAGAAGTCCGGCTTTTTTGCGTTTTGGGGTAACCTAAAATGCCCGACAATTAAATTCGGTAATTGCAAAATTGACCGACCATTCTGTATTTTTACAGGACAGGTCGGTCTTTTTTGTTTTTACATAGAAAAAGCCTGCGTCTTGCCGTCTTTAAAAGATTTTTACATTTTTACTCGGAATTTCTTTGAGACGGTAAGGCCGGCGGCAGAAAGGAGAGGGTGTTATCACCGAAAACAACAAAAGCCTTATACCCATAGTGCTGAAGGATGAAAAATACGGCGTGGGTATAACAGATTACGCCGACACGGTGGTGTTCGGCGGCGACAAAAAGCTCGCAGCCATAAGATTCGGCGGCTACCCCGAAACGGTACTCGCAATGTCCGACGCGCTCACAAGCGGCAGTAAAATTGCATTAAAGCTGCCGGGAGAGACCTGCGAGACTGAGCTTACCTCATTCGGCGGAAAATACGAACGCAGAATTAAGGCTGCGAATACCTCGGCGGAATGCGTAATGAAGCTTACCGACAACATTAAAACAGATAAAGAAAGTCCGCAGGATATTTATATATTATGCAAATGCGAGTCGGAGCTGTTTTGCGAGCTTGACAGCAAGCTTTCCGTACCCCTAATCCCGGAGTGGGAGGAATACTTTATACGCGAGCTTAAAGCGAGAAAAATTCTTAAAAAGCTTAATGTGTTCTGTGCCGAAGCTTCATTCTCGGCGTATGCGGTAACCCTTAAAAACGGAGAAAAAGAAATAGCGCGTATTCTGACCGACGGACTGAAAAGCGGAGAGATATGTATTCCTAACGCAAAACCCGGTGACGGGGCGTTTCGGGAAATACAGACCTTCACGCAATACCTGAACGCATTCGGTAAGGATATAGCAAGGAAAATTCAGTCAAGCTTTGTTCCGGTATTCAACCCGGCAAGAGAGGAAATCTGCGGTGAGCTTAAAGCGGTAAACGAATATATACGGAAAAAGAACGGATATTCGCTGTTTGACGCTCAGCTTGCGGGAGCCGAGGCTATTAAACGTCAGCTTGAAAAAGAAAAAATGACTATGCTGGTATCAAGCTGCGGCACGGGTAAAACAAAAATAGGTGCGGCGGCACTGTATGCCTACCAAAAGTCGGCAGGCGGAGGGGCGCGTATTAACGTTATAACCTGCCCGTCGCACGTGGCTGAAAAGTGGGTGCGCGAGCTTTATGAAACCGTTCCAGACTGTATAGCGAGGGCAGTATCAAGCATTACGGATATAGACCGAATGTATGAGCTTTACAAAGCCTCAAATAAGCCTGTATTTATGGTGCTGTCAAAGGAAAGCGCACGAAACGGTTATCTTCGTAAGCCTGCGGTTATGTGGAATAAGCGCAGAAAGGGATTTGTATGCCCCGTATGCGGCGCCGTTCAGGAAATGACCGAATCGGCAGACGGAATACAGTATACCGTTCCTGCCGACAGCTTTTACTTCCGCGAGGAAAACTCAAATAACCATAAGTGCCAAAGCTGTAAAACCGTTTTATGGGAGCCTGTTAATCCCGATTGCCTTAACCCCGCCAAAAACGAATGGGTAAGAATTGGTGGCTACGGATACATTCACCGTGAATTCGCCTATAGATATTTGGTGCGGGTAAAAACGGACGGTATGAAAAAACAGGTTGCGGCGGTTGCGGATGACCCGAACGGCATATTTCCGGCGCAGGGAGCGTATAAGCGGTATCCTCTGTCAAGGTATATAAAGCACCGGTTTAAAAGGATAGACGCATATATAGCGGACGAGCTGCACGAGTATTCCGGAGAAAGCGCGCAGGGCGAAGCTATGGCGGAGCTTGCGGGTATGGCAAAAAAGGTTGTTGCGATGACTGCGACTTTAATCAACGGCTATGCAAAGGGTATGTTTTATCTGCTTTTCAGACTGAAACCCCGCCTTATGCTTGCCGACGGCTTTAAGTACAAAGACGCAAGACTGTTTTGCCTGCGCTACGGAGTGGTGGAAAGCTTTTTTGAAACGACCGAGACGAAGTATAACGCCGCTTCAAAAAGCCGAACGCGAAAGGTTCGCGAAAAATTCCTGCCCGGTATATCCCCTATTGTTTATTCAAAGTTTCTTATGGAAAACACCGTTTTCCTGTCGCTCTACGATATGGCAAAGGAGCTGCCGGATTATGAGGAAATTCCGATAGCCTGTAAAATGTCCGAAAATGTTGAAAAGGAATACAGGCATATTGAGAACGAATTTAAAACCATTATGCGAAAGAACAGACGGCTTGCAAATAAGCTGTTATCCCCGTACCTTAATCTGCTGACGGCTTACCCCGACCAGCCCTACGGTCACGAGCCTGTATGTGCGGGGGATTTTGCGATTATGCCGAAAAGCTTTGAAAACGAACCAAGCGATAAGCTGAACAGAGTATTGGAGCTTATTAAGCATAAGGTTGAAAGCGGAGAACGGGTAATTGTTTATACCGCGTGGGTACGCCTTGATACGCAGGAGGTTTTGGATAAGCGTTTATCCGAATTAGGGATTAAAGCGTGTATTTTAAAGCAAAGTGTAGAGCCTGTAAAACGGGAAAAATGGGTTAAGGAAAAGCTTGATGAGGGTATGCAGGTGCTTATTACAAATCCATTTTTGATACAAACCGGACTTGATCTCAACGAGTTTACAACCCTTATTTTCTACAACCTTGCCTTTAACCTTTATGTGTTAAGGCAGGCTTCCTGCAGAAGCTGGCGAATAAACCAGACCGCACCGAAAATAGAGGTGTATTTGTTCTATTGGAAGGATACCATGCAGCAGAGGGCATTAAAGCTTATGTCCTCAAAGCTTGCGGCGGCGACAATGATAGAAGGACAGCTCTCCGACGAGGGGCTTGCGGCAATGTCGCAAAACACGGATATGACGGCTCAGCTTGCCCATGACCTTGTAAACGGTATTAAGGAAAGCGTAGAGGATTTAACGGCAACCTTTAAGAAAATGGCGATTAAAAACGGTAAAAAGCCGGACTTAAAGCTGTTAAAGCCCGATACGCCGACAGAGACAATTACGCCGGACGAACAACTGACGCTGTTCGATTTATTGGCGTCTTAAAAAAGAAGGAGACAGAAAAATGACATTAACAAAGGAAAAAGCCGCGTTTGCGGCGGAGCAACACGAAACGGTAACGCAATTTTTAAAGGAAAGGGGGTTAGACGCAGACGAATACTACGATACGGTTGTATTCGCATTTTTGGATTGCGTTATAAAGGACACTAAAGGCGACTTTAAACAGCGCGCATATGCGGCAATGGATAAAACCGTTGCGGATCTTAAAGCGGAAAACGAAGAAAAGGTTATAAGCCTTTATCAAAACGACGATTATTACCGCACGGTTGAAGAAACCCTGAAAGACGAAACGGACGGGGTAACAGAGCTTTTGGAGCGTATACGGATAGAAGAGCTTTTAAAGCTGTTCGCTCAAAACGAGCGCGAGGTTTTAACGCTTTTGCTTGACGGCTTTAATATTTCCGAAATTTCTTTAAGTCTTAAAAGAAGCGTTTCGGAGCTTGAAAGCACAATGAGGAGCATTCGCATAAAAGCGGCAGACGTATTGCCTGCCGCCGCGTGAAAAGGGGTACATATGAATTTGGGTAAAAAGCTAAAGGCAAAAATAATACTTTTATTCCGTTCGTTTGCGGCGCACCGTGCTAAAAAAAGACTGACATTTGCGTTTAAAAGCTATCCGCAAAGCATAAGAAAATTATCCTTGGCTTATGAGGAGTTTTTAAAGGCGGTAAAGCGGGAGCAAAGAGCGCTTGTGTCGCTTAAAGCCCTGAACAATCGGTACTCGTCAAAACCCATTCTTATGAAAATAAGGGATATCGGCAAATACACCGTCAGCAGGAAGGCAAAGGAAATACTTTCGGAAACGGATATTGTATGCGCGGTTGAAAAGCATATTTGCGGCGACTGGGGAGATATTTCCCGTGAGGACTGGATGCGCTGCAACGCCTGTATGGAAACGGGATACGGCTATGTTTACTCAAGGCGCAAAAGTGCGGGCGGCAGATATTTCTGCATTATAACGGATTATTCCCTACCGAAAACCAAAATTGTAACGGAGGAGGAGCTTTTGAATGCAGGCGGAAATAATACCGGAGCTTTTTATGAAGAATCTGAGAGCCGTCCCCTCAAAAAAGCCGGATAAGCACTCGAAAAGGCTTAAACGGATATCCCCCGGAGCCGCCTATCTTTACAGGGCGGTTATAATTCCGAAAATGCAGGAAAAAACGGTCAATACAAGCGAGATAAATATGGATGCGTTTGAAATTTCCGACATCGAAACCGTATACCGTTACTGCGAGAAAAACGTTGCGGTTGACCGCCCGGAAAACCGAGTGCTGTATGAATTATATGACAGGCTGCAAAAGACCGCGCCGCTTATCTCGCAGACAAAATTTTTATAAGGAGGAATTTTGTGTTTAACGGTTATACAGATGATATTGTTCACGATATGTCGGTACTTGTCATAGATAAATATTTGTATGACAACGGCTTCCCTATAACCGACAACGATATATCCTACGATTCGGAATATGAGACCTTCTATGACGCGCTTATACAGATGGACGGAGAGATTGACTACGATGAAGGCGACGAGACAGACAGTACGGTGGTTGTATACCGTAACGGCTGCCTTAAAAGATATATCGGTCTTGCGCTGAAATACGGCAGCATTAACGGTCTGCCTAACGGCAATAACTTTTGGATAAGCCGCCTTGAAACGCACATAAACAATAAAATGCGCTCTATCGGGGATTATTCGTATAACTGGGATTACAATGTCTCGTCAACAAGAAAGGCTTTTTTGAAGGTATATATAGGTCCGGAATTTTACCAAACGGTAAGTATGGTACAGGCGGTAGCCGAAATACTGCATTTTATCGAAGAATCTTTGGCGGAGCTTGAAAGACTCAACGGAAACCGGGAAATGAAAATTATACCGATGAAGAATATAAACGACAGGAGGAAGGCGGCATAATGAAGCGTGACAGATTATCCATCCACATTTCGGACAGCGCGGAAATATTCGTTGAGGAAAGAAAAAACGGCATAAAATCCTGCAAATGTATTTCCCTTAACGATTTGCTTGTATGCATTAAAAGCAGTATACGGGAGATAAAACCCATATACCGCGCGGTACTGCCTAAAAACGCGCTGTTTTACAGCTGCTGCCCCGAAACGGGCAGCTTTTCGGCGGCAATGGAGTATCCGTATAACAAAGCGGATATTACATATATGAATACGGAATACAGAGACTTTCCGTTGCCGAAGCTTGTTTTCGGTTTCAAGGTCGCAGGCAAAAAAATTAAAAAGGTGTATTTGGGAATTACGGGAAACGGCATACTGCGAGAAAGTTCGCTTATGTACACCTATCCGTTTTCAAATGTCAGCAACGACTTTATCCTTTGCACGGGCGGTAATTCTCTGCCCGAAATAAAGTCACCGTATTCCCTTTCAAATATGCCGGATTACATTTTAAGTCTGCCGGATAACGACGATTATTATAATATCCGTCATAACCGGTTGGAACTCGGTCACCGCGAGCTTATGGAGCATTTGGCGGATAAGTCTCCCGAACACTATTATTCGGATATTCTTATTCCGTCGGGGAAAACCCTTTCGGACTTTTACAGGGAGGTAGCTTTATGACCGAAATACAAAAGCAACAGCTTTTACTCCCCTTCCCCGCCTCGGATATTGAATGGCGCACCGCCTACAACAGCGGCGACAAAACCAAGGGCTTTGCCGTACCGTTTGTTGACTCAAGGGCGATACAGGAGCGGCTGGACAAAATATTCGGTCCCGAAAACTGGCAGAACGAATTTGCTGTTTCTCCGAGTGCGGAGGACAATTCCTCGGCTTATGTCTGCACAATTTCCGTTTACAGCCCAGAACGAAACGAATGGATAAAAAAATCCGACGGCTCGGGCGCCACGGATATTGAGCCTGTAAAGGGAGGACTTTCGGGTGCGCTTAAAAGAGCCGCTTCGGTTCTCGGCATAGGCAGATACCTATACGATTTAGAGGGCTTATGGGTTGAAATTGAGCAGCGCGGCAAAAGCTATGTTATAAAGGAAAGCGAATACAAAAAATTAGCTGTCCATTATAACAAGCAAATGGCGGAACGGAAGAAAGGCTTTAAGGCCGAAAACACCGAAAATCCGCCTGCCGAGCAACCCAAAGCACCCGACGCGGCTGCAAACGCGGATATAAAGTTCCGGGTTATAAAGTCGGCCGTACGAAACGGTGCTAAAGGCACGCAGACCATGCTTACCCTGCAAAGTCCGCAAAACAGGATTATAACCGGATATATGCGGGGCAACCCCGATCTTCGTGAGGGTCAGATAATACATAAACTCCAAATAGAGGAACGGGAAAGCGAGACTATAGGCAAGTACAACATTATACGCGGCTTTGAAAAAGCAGCATAAGGAGACAGAAAAATGAAAAAGAACGCAGAAACAGCAACGGCGGTCATAGTTATATCCGCAATTCTTCTGCTGACGGTTACGGCGGAAACGGCAATAC
>ERZ773108.342-NODE-342-length-53275-cov-5.036340_pt1 | contig 53275 bp, 43 predicted proteins | sample MGYA00580570_ERZ773108 | MGnify/ENA primary metagenome ERZ773108 (study PRJEB29015, sample SAMEA2737840) | human gut metagenome | biome: human gut; feature: human-associated habitat; material: faeces | place: China | collected 2012 ...
GTCGGCATATCGTATGATAAGTTAACCTTTGTATCATCCTGACCCTCTGCATATGAAACGCCCATATACGCATTCGAGCCCGAAAATGATACCCAATCATTGCTGTACATATTTGAAGTAAAGTCGTTTGACTTATCCCAGTCAATAGGATACTGAATCGATGACTCTTTCTCTTTCAGCATCTCGGCAACAGGCTTAAACTCTTCAAGAGTTTTGTATTTTGACATATCTATGCCATACTTATCGGCTATATCTTTTCTGTAAATCCATCCAAACTGCGTTGCCGCCTCTTTATAAGTCGGAAGCGCGTAAAGCTTTCCGTTCACTCTTGCAGAATCAAGCATATAATCGGGTATTTCCTTGGCAATATCCTTAAGATATGTATCAAGATAGTCGTCAAGTTCTACAAACGCACCGAGATTTGCGTTTGTACTGTAGTCAAGCGAATAGCTTGCCGCAAAACCGATATCAAAATATTCGCCCGCAGCAATCATATTACCCATCTTCTGATTATACTGACCCGATTCAAGAAAAGTCAGCTTAAGCGTAGCATTAATCTTGTCCTTAAGATAATCATTTACCGCTTGTTCAACCGAAGCCGCATCGTTTTGAGCCGTGCCGCGCAAATACCAATTTATTTCGTATGTGTCGGTCGGAACCTTGTCGGGGTCCTCACCCTTCGCGGTTTTACCACCTCCTCCGCAGGAACAAAGCGAAACCGCCATCACTCCCGCAAGCGCAAATCCTACAAACCTTTTAAATACATTTACCTTACATTTTTTCTCCATTTTTCTTCTCCTTTCTTTTTTATGGATATAATCTGTAAGTTGTCCGCAGTATTGATATACAAAAGACAATTCATTATTTTTCATTATATATCGCATTAGTGCTTAGCGTCAATTTCAATATTTTACTCATTTACAAAACTTTTCTTATTTTGAACCTTTGTTTTAAATATGTCTTCTTAACAAATAAGTAATATTTATAACCTTTTAACAAAATCATCCGAGATATTTTTGCATATCTTTTATCATTCAAAATCCAGATGTAAAATTTTTAACAATATTCTATAAAAATCTTTAAGTAATTTGTGTATTCTTATAAACATATTATAAATCTTATTTAATTAAAAAACTACTATTGACTTGATATATTTTTTATGTTATTGTGATATTGGTGATAAATATGAATGATGTTAAAATGCTTGACAAGAAAAAACACATAGATGCCGCCAGCGGCTTCCGTCTCAGATATGTAAAAAGCTCTACAGAATATTTTCGTCCGCACTGCCATAATTATTTTGAGCTTTGTTTGATGATAAACGGAAAATGCAAACATATGATAAATAATACCATTCAACTGCTAAGTGAAGGCTATCTTTTGCTCATACGCGACTTTGATATCCACGATTATGCCGGAACGGGTGATAATGAGTTTCAGTTTCTCAATCTGTCATTCGAGATAGATACTCTAAGGGGAGCCTTTGATTATCTTGGTGACGGATTTAACTACGGTGCTCTTCTCACCGCCGAATACTCGCCCTGCGTTATTCTGTCACAACACGAGAAAATGAAGCTGTTCTATTCACTGATGGAGCTTAACTCGATAAAAGACAGCAGACTTGCCAAAACACAAATGCGCGCCCTGCTTTTAAACATCTTTATAAAATACTTTCAAAAATATTCAGAGAAAGAAAGCGATATTCCTTTGTGGCTTGAAATATTATACGAAAAAATGAAAAAGCCCGAAAACTTCATTCACGGAAGCGAGCGTATGCTTGAACTTTCGGGTAAAACGCGTGAACACCTGTCTCGTTCGATGCAAAAATATTATAATATAACCCCAACCGCATATATAAACGAGCTTAAGCTGAACTACGCGATAAATCTTATGTATTCAAGCAACTTATCTATAACCGATATCTGCTATGAATGCGGGTTTTCAAATATCTCGTGGTTTTACAAGCTGTTTGAACGCGAATATGGTATAAGCCCGGCAAAATTTAAAAGAAGCATATAATTCAGTTTAAACAAAACACCCCCAATTGCCCGATGTTTTCACATCGGGGCAATTGGGGGCTATAACAAACAGTTTTGAGTATATAGGTAATATTATTAACAGCCACTAAGTCATACACAAGTCGGAAATTTACCACGTTACACTATTGCAGAGTATTAATTGTTTTTATCAAATACCCTAACATAGTCTACAATGAACTTATCATTCTCAACCACTTTAAGGTTTTTGTCATCTTTGTATATACCGGGAATTTCATTTCTGCCTCTAAAAACCTCTGCTCTCAAAAGAATGAATTGCGGGATATGAGATACACTTTCGGTTAATTTTCTTCCCGACTGAACACCGTCAACAAAGAAAGTGTATCCGGTTTCATCCCACATACACCCAAACCGATGAAAGTCATCATCTACATATGTGGCATCACTTTTTTTGCTGTTCTATGTTCTTCGATGGTTGCAGCATATTGATAATCTTCTCCATATCCGCACACTCCACCCGATGTGAAGAATAATATTATCCCGTCTCAGATTTTAAAATCCGAATTTATATTATTTCTATATTCCCGCGGAGATTTTCCGACATATTTTTTAAAGGTCCGTCTGAAGTAAGACGCGGAATTGAACCCCAAACTCTCGCCTATTTCTTCAATTGACAAATTATCCGCAAGAAGCATTTTTTGGGCATTGTTTACACAAATATAATTTTTATATTCAATCGGGGTCATTCCCGTTTCCTTTTTAAAAACCGTAAAAAATCTTGAGGGCGACAGATTAACTATTTTAGAAAGCTCTGCAACGGTTATATCATTTTTATAATTAACAGTTATATAGTCAACGGCTTTTTTCACCGATGCACTAATGTGTCTTTTTGATGCTGCTTTTATTTTTGGATATATCTCGCTCAGCATATTATAAAAAACGCTGAGCACCTTAAACGATTTATCCGATACGGCAATATTGTTATATGCAAATTCAAAATCTTTCTTTAAATGGCCGCATTCCGATACTTTTTGAATCTCATAAGCATCGTCAAACAAGCCTTCAATTATAAAATGAAATGTTATATATACGATCTCGGGTGTCCCCGACCAATATGAAATATATCTTGCACCGGTAGGCACAATAATAATATTCCCCGCTTCTACATTTGCCGCTTTTATATCGCCTTCACAGAACTTCCCTTTTCCCTTTAAAATCAATCCGATGCTGAAATAAGGTCGCGGCTTGTTTGAGAAATCAGCCGTATCGGTATACATGCCGCCATATTTGCCTATATTTAAAAATTGTAGTTTTGCATTTGAAAGAATATTCACAGCCACACCTCGCAGTAGTATTGTTCCTGTATACAGTATTATACTGCATTTTATTTTTTATGTCAATATGCTATAATTTTATAAAAATACGAAATGGGGTAAGGTATATGGATTTTAAAGGAAAAACAGCCGTAGTCAGCGGCGCTGCATCCGGAATGGGACTTGTATTTTCCGAGAATTTTGCAAAGCTTGGCGGAAATGTTTTAATGTGTGATGTGAACAAAAAAGCCTTGGACGAAAAGAGGGCGGAGATAAACTCGTACGGATTGGGCAAGGTTTTGGGCTGCATTTGCGATGTCCGCGATTATAGTGCCGTTTGTGCGGCAAGGGATACGGCTGTAGAAAAGTTCGGTTCGATTGACATTCTTGTAAACTTTGCCGGCGGAACGGCTGTTCGTATGCTGAACGTTGACGGAAGTCTTGAATTTCCCGATATACCTATCGAGGTGTATGACTGGGGAATAGATGTTAATTTAAAAGGGCAGTTTTACTTCGCCCACGCTTGTATGAAACAAATGAGAGAACAAAAAAGCGGGCTTATCGTAAACATAGGCTCAATAACGGGCAAAGAGGGCGACGGACGCGGAATGGACTATCCGACAGCAAAAAGCGGGGTTATGTATGGTCTTACAAAATCGCTTGCGCAGTATGGCTCGAAATATAATGTACGCTGTGTCTGCGTATCGCCGGGACCCGTCCTGACAAGAGCCGCAATGGCAAATATGAAAACTCTTCTGGGCAGGGCAGCCGAGCCGCAGGAGATTATAGATTTAATTCTCTTTTTGGCATCTGAAAAAGGTCAATTTATCAACGGCGAAAATATAATGATAGACGGCGGAAGAAATGCAATGGGCAGGTGGAATTAACGATGCTTGATTTCTTATCAAATAACAGACCGACGGTAACTGTTATGATACAGTCAAAAACAGCGGAAAACGCAATAAACACAATAAGAAGCGCCGTATACGAAGGCGCAGAGGCCTTTGGGCTTCAGATTTGTCAGCTTGAGTCGGAAGAAAGAAAAAAATTAAAAGATATATACGCCTCGGGAAGCGGCAGACCATTTTATATTACAAACTACAGATACGGATATAATACGGGTTTGTCTGATGACGAGTGTATGGAAGGTTTAATCGAGGGCTTAAAAATCGGCGGTACTCTCGGTGACATTATGGGAGACACATTTGATAAATCCCCGAACGAATTAACCACAAACCCTGCCGCTGTTGATAAACAGCGAAAAATAATTGACGAAATTCATAAAATGGGTAAAGAGGTATTGATATCATCACATCTGTACAGGTATGCAGAAGCAGACGAAGTTCTTGAAATTGCATACGAGCATCAAAAAAGAGGTGCCGATATCTCTAAGATTGTAACGGCGGCAGACAATGATGAAGAAGAAGCGGAAAACATAAGAATTACAAGTCTTCTCAAAAAAGAACTTAAAATTCCGTTTTTATTTTTGTCAGGCGGAACACATTATAAAATTCATAGGCTTGTTTCACCGTTGATAGGAAGCTGTATGTCTCTCTGCGTGCAGAAATATGATGACCTTGCGACCAAATCACAGCCGCCTTTAAAGTTTACACGATATATCACTGACAATATGGACTATACCGAATATAAAATTAAATCAGGAGGAAGATAAAAATGAAAGCAATACTTGTAAATGATGATCAAAGCTTAAGATGGGATAATGTTCCCGACCCGATTGTGAAACCCGAAGACGTTTTGGTAAAGGTCGAATACGCCGCCCTTAACCGCGCCGATTTGATGCAGCGCGAGGGTGACTATCCGCCGCCCGAGGGCTGCCCCGACTGGATGGGACTTGAAATTTCGGGTGAAATAGTTGAAATCGGCGATGTTGCAAAAGAGAAATCAAATTGGAAGCTCGGCGATAAGGTTTGCGCGCTCCTTGGCGGAGGCGGCTATGCCGAATATGTAAATGTTAAGTATGATATGCTTATGCCCGTGCCCGAAAACTGCTCAATGGTTGAGGCTGCCGCTATCCCTGAAGCGTTTGCTACCGCATACTTGAACCTTTTCCACGAGGGAAAAATCAAAGAGGGCAACACTCTTCTTATGAATGCCGGAGCAAGCGGACTTGCAAGCGTTATCATTCCTATGGCAAAGGCATTTGGCGTGCGCGTTATTACAACTGTATTATCCGATGAAATTGCAGAGTCAATCAAGCACTTAAACGCCAATGTTGTTGTAAACACCTCTAAAGAAGATATCGTTGAAGTGTTAAAGAGAGAACTTCAAAACGGTCACGGTGTGGACGTTGCCATTGACTGCCTCGGCGGTGAAGTAATGGGCAAATGCATACATTATTTAACCCACGGCGCACGCTGGATAATGATTGCGGCTCTCGCGGGGCAAAAAACAGAAATTGACCTTAAAAACATTTATGTCAGAAATGTGAGAATTGTCGGAAGCACCCTGCGTTCAAGAACGCCCGAGGTTAAGGCTCAGATTCTCGCAAGCTTGGTTAAGGACGTCTTCCCGAAGGTGTCGCAGGGGCTTGTTAAACCCACAATATACAAGGTTCTGCCCATAACCGAGGCCGAGGCGGCTCAGGACATTCTCTACCGCGGCGAAAATGTGGGCAAAGTTGTACTTAAAGTTAATTAAATTCAAAGGCTTTGACTTTTACATAAAATCTTTGTATAACAGATGCGCGGACATATCATCGGATTAGCAATATAAGTCCAATAATATGTCCGCTTTAAAATTATCAAGGTCACAGATTTGCATAAGTACGGTTACCATCATAAGCGCCGCTTTAAATATGTTCATTATGGCATTATTTAATATACACCTATCTGCCTTTTATAGTCAGACAGAGTAATTCCTGCATTCTTTTTAAAGAAGCGGGAAAAATAGTTAAATTCAGAAAATCCGGTCATACGTGCAATTTCGCTGAGTGAATATCTGTTTTCACGAATCAATGTTTTTATATAGTTCGTTTTAAGTCGGTGATAATATTGAAGCGGCGAAATGTTATAAACCTCTTTAAATCTATGTCGGAAGCTGTCATAGCTTATGTTAAGCTTCTGCGTGATAAACTTAAAATCTATATACGAATTTTCTAAACACTCTTCCATATAATTTATAACCTCAGGCATAGCATCGGTTTTCGGCGTTACTTTGTCAAGCAAAATTTTGTTAAGCCCCGAAAGTATATTGTAAAAATATCCGATATAATCAAAGAAACTACTATTCGCTCTGTTAAATGCCTCATTAAGCTTCGCAAACATATCATTAATTTTACTGTTATCGCACTTTATTAATATTGGTTCCGGAGGCAGCGGAATGTCCGAATTAAAGAAAATACATATGCTTTCACCGCGGTTCACTATTGTTTTGTGATAGTCTATATCGGTACGACTCTCTTTCGGAATATAAAGAACGCTTCCGCTGTAAAAGTCTATTTCTTTTCCGTTATAAAAAATCTTTGTATCACCGTAAAGCTTTGCTCCGAATTGATAAAACTCCGTCTGAGCTTCATTTCTTATTTTAGTCCCCGCCGGGCCGCTGTTCACCTTAAATACATCATTTATTTTAACCGAGCTCCAATCAAATTCGCTTAAAATTGTTTTCATTCAAAGTCACCGCCTTTGTACAAGAGTATATGTTAATTATATATTTTAAGTTCACTTATGTCAATATAATTACAACCATTTTGTGCTAATTACCCAAATCTTCATATTGAAATCGATCCTGCCAAGTACTATAATTATAATATAAATTATAGTTGGAGGTAATTAAAGTGCATTTGGAAAATACAAACAAATTATTACAAAGAAAACTAAACAGCCGTGACTTTGATTCATACGGAGTTTTCGTCTCAGTCCGCGGCAAAACTGAGTTTTTGCATTCGCAGAATGTTAATTCGGACACATATTTTGATATAGCAAGTATGGGCAAGGTTTTGGTTACATCTACATTGACTTTGATGACTATAGACAAAAAGCTGATTTCAATCGATGATACGCTTGATAACTTTTTTGAAGATGTACCTAAAGATAAGAATGGCATAACCATAAAACATCTGCTGACTCATACCTCGGGCATTGTCAGATATGATATTCCTCAAAGGGACGCGGATTCAGGCAGCAATGCTGTTGCGAAATTTATAATTAATACTCCTTTGGCATTTAGTCCGGGAACAAAACATATATACTCTTGCAACGGGATGATTCTGCTTGGGTATATCCTTGAAAAAATTTATTGTTTACCGCTTGAGAAAATTTTCGAGAAGTTATTGAAAAAACCTCTCGGCTACACAAGAAGCAAATTTAACATTGAGATTGACGAGCCAAACGCAGCAGTTTGTTACAGAAGCGAAAGCTTAGACGGGCTCAGCCATCCCTGGGACGATGAAAATATACGCGTATTAAAAACAAGCGCAGGCTCCGGCGGACAGTTCTTTACACTTGGCGACATTAAAAAATTTGCCGATGCCGTAATGGAGGAAAGTAACATTTTATATTCCGAAGAAATGTTTGATTTGGCCGAAAAAAACTATACTGAAGGTCTCGGCGAAGCCTGGGGGCTCGGCTGGCTTTTTGTCGATGAAAATTATAAGCAAACGGGGAGGCTCTTTCCTTTCGGAAGCTTCGGACATTGCGGACATACCGGAACGTCTCTATTTTTTAATCGGGAAAAAGACTTGTATGTAATAATTTTAACCAATGCCACAAGATTTTTAAATATGAAAAATAATTTCAAAGGTTATGACTATGGTGTAATAGAAAAAATGAGAGAAGAAATTCATAACGAAATATACAAAGACTTAAACGAACAAGGATTGATATAGATATGAAAAAACCTATGATAAAGTTTTTGACGGATTTTATATTTTTGCTTTTGGGCTGTGTTCTGCTTTCCGTCTCTATAAACGTTTTTCTCCTGCCGAACAAAATTTCGGCAGGAGGAATTTCCACAATCGGCACGGTACTCTTCTATTTGTTCGGAATAAAAATGTCGCTTACAAACCTGTTTTTCAATGCGCTTCTTTTTATTTTCGGTTATAAATATCTCGGAAAATATGCCGTTGTTCAAACCGCGACCGGAATTGTATTGTTATCTGTCTGCTTAGAACTTACAAGTCATATTCCGACATATTCACAAAACGAATTAATCGGCGTTTTATCAGGAGGTGTATTAATGGGTGCCGGCGTAGGTATGATTGTGAAAACCGGCGCATCTACCGGCGGAAGCGACTTTGCCGGTCTGATTTTAAAAAATTGCTTTCCCCATATTTCGCTTGCAAAGCTTATAATGATAATAGATTGTCTTATTGTTGTTATGTCGGGAATAGTATTTAAAAACTATACGGTGACTGTATATTCGATTATAGCCTTGTTTGTATCTTCTATAATAACCGATAAGATACTTATATTCGGTGATGAAGCAAAAATGCTTAGAATATTTTCAAAAGAAGCAAGCAGAATCTCGGATTACATTCTGAACAAGTACGAACGCGGAGTCACCGGCATACCATGCATCGGAATGTACTCCAACGAAAATTCTCTTATGCTTTTGTGCGTTGTAACCCCAAAAGAGCTTCCTTCTTATATGAGTCTGATTAAAGATATCGACAAAAACGCCTTTGTTATCATAAGCAATGTTAACGAGGTTATTGGCGAAGGTTTTAAAGAGGCAGTGTAAAAATTTAATATAATCGGGCAGCGGTAAACAAAGGCGGGCAGGAAAACGGCTGATGTTTTTCCATAGTGTAAAATAATAATTGGCAAAAAATTGGGAATACCCACTATCGGCTATTCCCAAATCGAACAAACTCTAGTATGATAGTATTGCTGAGATACTAAAATACAAAGGAGTTTGTACGATATGAATATTTTAACCGAAAAAGAGATAAACATCAAGAGTTTAGAGAAGGAAATTTACGATTATGCTTGTAAGCTTGCAGCCAAAGCCTTTTCAAATTATTTGGAGGCTCTCGACCAAGAGCTTATGAAAAGCCGTGACAAAGGGCTTTTAAGGCATAAAGGACATCGCAAAACCTGTATCAAAACCCTGATGGGTGAGGTCGAATATTCAAGAGCAGTCTATCAAGTAATGGATAGTGAGTATGAAAAAAAGTTTGTATATCTGCTCGATGAATATGAAAGATACATTTTATTTATAGTAAGTTTATTTTTTGCGGCGCTTGGCGTTACAATCACAAAGCGCGGCGAGCTTGGGGTTTCGCCGATTTCATCAATACCAAATGTTATGATCAGCCGCATAGATTCGCTCTCACTCGGAATGTGGTGTATGTCTTATGTTCCCGTTTCTAATTACGCGGTACGCATACTGCTTGTCCTCGGCGGGATTGTCACTCTCGGCTTCGGCGTGGCACTTTCTGTCATTGCAAATGTAATTATGAACTCCGGCGAAGCGTTTGTAAAGGCTGTCTCCGATAAATCGGGAATACGATTCGGCAATATTAAAATAGGCTTTGATGTAGGGTGTGTGATTTTTCAATTTTACTGTCTCTGTTTCTTTTTGACGGTAAAATCATCGGAACCCGAGAGGGTACGGTTCTGACAGCCCTTTTAACCGGTCTGATTGTAAACTTTTTTGTAAAACGAATATCTTTACCTATAGACAATATGCTGTCAGACTGACAGCATATTGTTATTTTAAATTCAAATTATTTTTTACTTATTGATATTACAACAAAATTCGTTATAAAAATGTTTGGATTTGTTTGACAAAAGATTTTGTTTATGATAAAATTATATAGAATACGTAAAATTGTTTATATTTTTTCGTATTCGGCAACATTGAATTACAGGAGGAGATAAAAATGCAGTTTGTTATGGACTGTCTCAGTGTAAACGAAAAAGGAAATCTTCAGCTTGGCGGCTGTGACTTAAAGGCGATCGCCAAAGAGTACGGAACCCCGGCATATGTGCTGGACGAAAACACTATACGAAAAAATTGCCGCGCCTATGTTGATTCCATCAAAAAATATTATGATGGTAACGGCATAGCGATATACGCAAGCAAGGCTCTCTCCTGCAAATATATGTATAATCTTATTGCCGCAGAGGGTATGGGCGCAGACGTTGTATCCGGCGGAGAAATATATACAGCTTTAACTGCGGGCTTCCCTGCGGACAAGCTCTATTTTCACGGCAACAACAAATCGGTGGAAGAGCTTGAATTTGCCCTTAAAAACGGCATTGGCAGAATCGTTGCCGACAACGAGCTTGAGCTTACAAGAATAAATGAAATTTCAGAGCGGCTTGGCATATGCGCAAATGTTATAATCAGAATCACCCCGGGGGTTGACGCTCATACCCACGAATTTATCAGAACGGGTCAGATTGACTCAAAATTCGGCGCAACACTTGAAAACGGAGAAGCGGACGAAATCACGGCGCTTGCCTCAAGCCTTAAAAACATCTGTCTTAAGGGCTATCACTGCCACATCGGCTCGCAGATTTTTGAGCTTACTCCTTTTGAGCACGCCGCTGAAATTATGATGAACTTTATCGGCGATATGAAGGATAAATACGGAGTAGAAGCCGACGAGCTTGACCTTGGCGGCGGCTTTGGAATAAAATATGTTGACAGCGATACCCCGATTGACTACGGCGAATATATGCGTGCCGTATCGGTTGTTGTAAAAAGAGTCGCAAGCAAGCGCGGACTTAAGCTTCCGTTTATAATTGTAGAACCGGGACGTTCGATAGTTGCTGAAGCAGGTCTTACACTTTATACCGTCGGAACGATTAAGGATATCCCGGGTATACGCAAATACGTCTCCATAGACGGAGGAATGGGCGATAATCCGCGGTATATACTTTATCAGTCAGAGTACACCGTGCTCTCTGCCGAAAATCCGCAGGCACCGCAAAACGATGTTATTACCCTTGCGGGAAAGTGCTGTGAATCGGGCGACCTTATCGGCGAAAATATGAAAACTTCTGAATTTAAAACAGACGAAATTGTTGCCGTTTTATCAACAGGCGCATACAACTACTCGATGGCAAGCAACTATAACCGTATTCCGCGTCCGCCTGTTATTATGGTCAGCGACGGAAAAGCAAAGGCTGTTGTGCGCCGCGAAACATACGAGGATTTGGTTCGCTGCGACTTATAAGCCATATTAATGCGTGCTTTAAACTACAAATAAACAACTTCGGAGGAAGATAATATTATGCTGTTGTCTCTGTTAGGTAACACCTCACTTTCTGTAAGAGAAAAGCTTATATATATACTTGTAATGGTATTTTGCGTACTGCTTTCGCTTTCCGTTCACGAAATGTCACACGGGCTTGCCGCCTATGCGATAGGCGACAGAACAGCAAGCAGTACAGGCAGACTGTCACTTAATCCGCTGCACCATCTTGACCCCTTCGGTGCGCTGTGCCTCTTTCTCTTCGGCTTCGGCTGGGCAAAGCCCGTACCCATAAATCCGTGGAATTTCAGGCACAAAAAGGGCGGAATGGCATTTACTGCACTTGCAGGTCCGCTTTCAAACTTCATACTGGCATTTATAGCCGAAATCTTTGTTGTTGTCCTTGGACGAATGAGTTTTAAAAGCTCTGCTTCGTTTGCATTTAACCTTGCAAGTGTGTGCTATATTATTTCAACTTATATGGTCACGGTCAACCTTGGCCTTGGGCTTTTTAACCTTATACCCATTCCTCCGCTTGACGGCTCAAAGATTTTAAACGCTTTGCTTCCTCAGCGAATTTACTTTAAAATTATGGAGTATGAAAAGTACGGATTTTTGATTTTGATAATACTGATTAATTTGCCCGGCTTTAACACATTTCTTTATTTATGCAGACAAGCCGTTCAGAACTTTTACGATATTATAATTACAACGTTTATATAAGCAGGGTGTAAAAATGGAGCAGTTAAAATTTAAACTTGACAGCTTTGAGGGGCCTCTCGACCTTCTTCTTATGCTGATTCGCAAAAATAAGCTGAATATCTATGACATTCCCATTTCCATTATATTAGACCAGTATCTGGCCGTTATGAATGAAATGAAAGAAATGGATTTAGAGATTTCAAGCGAATTTCTGGTGCTGGCCGCCACTCTTTTGCAAATTAAATCAAAAATGCTGCTGCCCAAACCCGAAGAGGATGACGAAGATGACACCGACCCCAGAGAAGAGCTTGTAAGACGGCTTACCGAGTACAAAAAAGTTAAAGAATCAATCGGCTTTTTTAAATGCCGCGAAAATATCGGCGCTTCAATGTTTTTTAAAGCTCCCGATGCAATCGAAAGACCGCCTGCCGAGCTTAACTACGCTACGTTAACACCCGAAAATCTTATCCTGGCATACCGAAGGGCGTATCAGCGGCTTGAGCGTAAGACTCCGCCTCCCAAGCAGTCTTTCAGAGGGATAGTCGGTCACGAAAAAGTGTCGGTTCGCTCTCGCGTTGCCGCAATCTGGAATCGGCTGAAAACCAAAACTGCAACGCTTTTTAAAGAGTTATTCTCGGGCGTTAAAACCCGACCCGAAGCCGTCGCTTCGTTTCTGGCGTCGCTTGAGCTTATAAAGCTGAATAAAATAAGGGTTGAATATGACGAAAACGGCGATATATCAAACCCAAAGGTTTTCAGAGCCGATGATAACGATTTTGATTTTAACGTAATCGAAGATTGATTTAATATAACTTGCAGACGGCAATTCTTGCTTTGCGGTCTGCCGAAACGGGGATTCTTATGGAAATACGTGAAATTCAGGCAATAATTGAAGCCGTCTTGTTTGCGGCGGGCGATCCTGTAGAACTTGAAAGGCTTGCGGATATAGTTGACGTCGACAAACGCTCTCTCCGCGAAATATTAAAAAAGATGATGGACACATACAATTATGAACGCCGCGGCATTCACATAATACGTATGGATGACAGCTATCAGATGTGTACCCGCGGTGAATATTTTGATTATGTCTCGCGGCTTGCCGAACCGCCGAGAAAGCAGAATCTTTCAAATGCCGCTCTTGAAGTTTTATCTATTGTTGCATACAAGCAGCCTGTAACGAGAAGCTCGATTGAACATATACGCGGCGTAAACTGCGATTATATTGTAAACCGTCTGATAGAAAGAAACTTTATTGAAGAAAAGGGAAGGCTTGACGCTCCCGGCAGACCGATACTTTTCGGAACAACTCAGCATTTTCTTCGCTCCTTCGGCATTGCCGGTCTTGACGAACTGCCCGAGTTTGACACTCTCGGCGAAACCGCCGAGGATGCAGAGCAGATTGAAATGAGCGAGGTTACCGGCTATCGGCAGACATCTATGGACATAGAAGATTCAGACGCGGATTTATATGAACATACAGACTCCGTTGCTTTAGAAGAGGATGCAGACAATGCGGCTCTGCCCTTGACAAACGAAGCGGAAGTATGATACGCTAACAAAAAGTGAGGCGAGAATATGATTTATCTTATTGTTATACTTTTAATCCTTATCATATTCTTATCCGCACTTTTATACCCATATATAACAATCAGCCTCCACTTAACAAACGATATGCTTACGGTTTTGATTAAGCTGTGGTTTTACAAAAAAGAACTTAAATTTAACTTAAACGACAGCAATACAGCCGATAAACCAACGTCATCCTCTGCCGATATATCGGTTAAAGATGACGAACCAAAGCAGACCGAAAGCATAAAGTCAAAGCTTATCGCTGTAAAGAACCGCATTTTCAATCCCGAAACAGGTTTTGACGCAGAAGAGGCGCGCGCGGTTAAAGATGAGTTTACACAGACATATTCACAGTTAATGACTGTTTTAAAGAAATTCTTCGGCAAGATGAGGCAAAAAATAATTGTTCCTCATACAAGTCTTACACTTGACTACGGAACAGGGAATCCCGCAAGCACCGGAATGCTGTATGCGTCATTCTGGTCATTTACGGGTATTATATATCCGCTTTTTGCCCGATATGCAAAAATACGCTATCCGATAATTGACATAACACCCGATTTTTACGAAAAAAGGTTTAGCATTGAATTAAAGAGTATAATTAAGGTACGCCCGGCGCATATTATAAATGCTGCAATTTTAAGCTTTACAAGATTCGGACTTACCTATTTAAAAAATAATTTCCGAAAGGAACGTGAAAAATAATGGCAGATAAACATCCGATTGAAGGTATAATGTATACGGCTCTGCAAGGGTTGAAGGATATGATTGACGTAAACACAATCGTTGGCGACGCAATCACAACCCCCGACGGCTCGGTCATAATACCTATCTCAAAAGTTGCGCTCGGCTTTGGTGTCGGCGGAACCGAGTTTGAAAAGTTCAACGCAAAAAAGTTTGACGGCGGCGAACCCAAAAATATGTTCGGCGGCGGAACGGGCGGCGGAATCTCGCTTACACCCGAAGCGTTTTTGGTTGTGGGCAACGGCAAAATCAGAATGATTTCGGTTACTCCGCAAAACGGTGTGTATGACAGGCTTTTAGACCTTGCTCCTGCCGCCATTGACAAAATTGCGGAAATTTTCAAACGCGGCGGCAAAGACTCGGAACCCGAAATTTCGGTTGAATACGCAGAACAGCCCGAAGAAAAAAATGAGTAATTGAGTAATAAAGTTAAAAGGAGGTCTGTGCGACCTCCTTTTAATATCTTTTTATAATATTAAATTTAATCTTTCGACCGATTCTTTATAAACGCAAAGCGGAGACTCATCAAGAATTATATCCGGGAAATCTCTCATCTGCTTTATTTTGTCAAATAAATACTTAATATCAAGCTCGCCCGTTCCCGCAGGGGCAAATCTCTTATTTATTCCGTCAAATGTAAAATCCTTAAGGTGAATCGTTTTGATTTTATCTCCGAAAAGTTCAAAAGACTTATCTATAATCTCGGTATGTCTGCTGTGGTTTTCGGGCGTAGTCATATTTGAAACGTCAAGAATAACAGAAAGTCTGTCGGATTTAACATCGTCAATCATACGCTTCATAGTCTCGGGCGAATGTATGGTATATATAGATACAGGCTCGATTCCTATATTTACGCCAAGCTCTTCCGCCTTATCAAAAAGCGGCATCATATTATTTAAAAAGAACAAATAATTGCTGTCAGAATGTGTCTGTTTAATATTTGCCGTGCCTCCCGTTTCCGTTCCTATAACCCCTGCATTTAAATCCCTTGCATATCCGATAAAGTCAGAGAAGCGGCTTAGCGATGCTTTAAGCTGTTCTTTGTTTTGGTCAACGGGGTTTATGTAACATCCGAGGACCGACACCTCTAAATCATTAAGTCCGTCTTTTATTCTTTCTGATACTGCAATATCATAACCAACCTCATCAAAGTTAACGTCGATAACCGTCTTGGCAGGAGCAAACTGAAGTTTTTTTATTCCGTATTCTTTGGCGGTCTTGCACATATCCGAAAAATTACCCGCAATATCGTGCGCACGCATTCCATAATCTATATTCATCTTTATACCCTCCGTAATTCAATTAATATAATATATCCAGAATAACACATTAAATGCATATTGTCAACAATTCAGTTCAACCTCAAACTAAACTATAATCTTTACGCTGCTGCCGCCTGATTTTTCTTTGGTAACAACAATTTGCTTGTCGATTTTCTCTTTCAGCTCGGAAATATGCGAAATAATGCCCACAAGCCGATTGCTTTCGGTCAATCCGATTAACGCCCTCATTGCCTGCTGAAGCGACTCGTCGTCAAGCGAGCCGAAGCCTTCGTCAACAAACATAGTATCAAGCCTTATTCCGCCTGCCGATGCCTGAATCTCGTCCGAAAGCCCGAGAGCAAGCGACAGCGAAGCCTTAAACGATTCGCCCCCGAGAGGGTCTTAACGCTTCTCCTGCTTCCGTTATAATGATCTATCACATCAAGCTCAAGCCCGCTTTGACTTCTGTTATTTTCCGCCGTGCTTTGCCGCACAAGCTCATATTGAGCATTGGTCATCACCATAAGGCGGGTATTTGCTCTTGCTATAATCCGATTAAAGTATGTCATTTGAACATACGTTTCAAGCATAATTTTTTCTTTTCCGCCTATATTTCCGTTTGCAGTATCGGACAGAGCCTTTATAAAGCCCAGCTGTTCCTCTGTTTTGCTTATGACCGCCGCCGTCTCCTCTGCTCTTTTCTTAATCGCCTTGTTATTTTCAAGCCTTGCGTAGATTTTCTTGTTTTTCTCTGTCAAATCCGACTTAAGCTTTATAAGCTCATCTCTGCGTTTTTTCTCATCTTCGATACATATCTTTTCTCTTCCGCCGAGCTTTTTCACCTCAGTATCGACGGTCTTTTTTAAAACAGCAATGTTTTTATCGCAATCATTATAGCTTTTTAATGCGGCTTCGATTTCATTCTCCGCTTTCTTTTTCTCGTCCTCAAGCCTTTTTATATTGAGTTCCGCCTCTGCCTTGCTTTTAAACTTAAGCTTTTTGCTCAGCTCTGTTAATGCGTTTTCCGCAAATCCGCACTCTGTTTTAAGTTCTGACATCTTTTGGTTCAGCTCCGCTGTCTCGCTTATGATTTTCTCGTACTCGGTGCGGAGGCGCGGTATTTCCTCTTCAAGTCTTGTCTTTTCGGCAAGGTTCTCGTCCGCTTTTTTTAACTCTTTTATTGTCTCATTATTCTTTTCGGAAAGCCGCCGTTCTCTTTCTTCAAGCGCCTTGGAAATCATCTCATAGTCATCAATATCCAAAACCTCTTTTGCCTGCAAGCCGACAGCTTTTTTTACCGTTTCATAGTTGCCCTTTACCTCGCTCGCGGCAACGCTTGCCTGAACGGCTTGATTTTCCGCTTTTTCAGCCTTTGCCTTGCTCTTTTCAAGCTCGTATCTATCAGGCGCGGCATCGGATTTTTCAGCCGGCTTAGGGTGCTGTGTTGAGCCGCAAACCGGGCAGGGCTGCCCGTCCGTTAAGCTCTCGGCTATTATTCCTGCCTGCTCATCAAGATACGCCTTATAAATTTTTGTATAGCTTTGAACCGCAGCAAGCGACTTCTGCGCCGTTGTCTTATATATATCGCAAGCCTCTTTATATTCTTTTTCAAGCTTTTTTGAACTCTCAAAGTCGGCTTTCAGCTTACTTAAACGGTTAAGTTCATAGTCGTTTTTGTTTTTCTCCGCTTCGATTCGCGCTCTGTTTTCCCCCGCATTTGAAAGCTCTTCATATTTTGTGCTTAGTTTTTTCAGCTCATTTTCTTTATCCCGTGCGGGCTTGGCTTTGTCCTCCGCAGAGCTTTGATATTCTTTAAGCACGGCAGTTTTTTCGCTAAGCTCGGTCATCTTTCTCTCAAGCTCATCATAATCCGAAAGCTTTGCCTTATATTCCGCCGCCTTGTTTGTCAAATCTTCAATTTTTGGTTTGTTTGCCGCCTTTTCTTCATAACATTTTTTCAATGTAAGTAAGCTTTGTTCTTCTTTTATAAGCTTATTTTTTGTCTCATCTATGATTCTTTCCGACTTTTCATACTCCTCCGCAAGCGCAAGCCTTTCCGCAGCTGTCAAAAGTTCTTTTTCAACCTCGCCAAGCTCGGATGCATCTGTATTCTTTTCATCTATGCCAACCATTTCTCCCAGAAGTTCGATAACCTCACCGTTGCTTATACTGCCGTTTTTGGCAGCTTCAACGCGCTGTGACAGCTCATCGTCTAAATCCCATTGTATTCCGCTTATGTATTGCCTCAAACTTCCGCACAGCTCTGAATATTCTCTTGCAAGTTTTGAAGCATCGCTTTTAAGCCTTTCCTGAAGCACATAATAGTTTTGTGTGTGAAAAAGCTTTTGAAAAATCTTTTTTCTCTCATCGGTTGAGGCAAGCAGCAGCTTTAAAAAATCACCCTGAGCAATCATCGCAATCTGCGAGAACCGCTGTTTATCCACCCCTATTATCTCTGTAATTTTATTGTTAACGTCTTTAAGCTTTGAAACGACTTTACCGTCAGGCATATACAGCTCGGCATTTGCCTTTTCCTTTGTTACTCCCTCGCCCCTTGATTTAGGGCGCTCATACTCGGGGTTTCTTTTTACCCTATATATCTTATCCCGATATTTAAAAATAAGCTCAACCTCTGTCGGGGTTCCCGGCAGAGCGTATTTAGAGCGCAGCATAGACGGCTCGCGGTTGCCTCCGCTCGCCTCGCCGTACAGGGCAAATGTGATTGCGTCAAATATGGTTGTCTTTCCCGCTCCCGTATCTCCGCAAATTAAATATATTCCGTTTGTGCCAAGGCTTTCCATATCTATCTCCGTTCTGTCCGCATACGGACCAAATGCGGAAACAGTCAGTTTAAGTGGTCTCATTCTCTCGCCTCCCACACATTTTCAATCAATTGCTTTAAATATTTTTTCTGCTTTTCGCTCATCTCGCTGTTGTTTTGCAGCATATAAAGCTCTTCAAACAGCTCTGACGGTAGCTTTTCCTCCGCCCTTTCCTCTGCTTCAATCACCTGATTTTTTCTTGTTCTGGCGTTGTCATACGCTATCCCAAGCAGGTTTTTATATATAACCCCAAGTCTTCGCGCCGCGTCAACTATATCCTCTTCATCGGTAAGAGTTATATAAACATAATCGCTTGTATAGCTTGTCCCTTCATAAAAGCTTTTATCGGTAAGTTCAAGATAAGTTCCCTTAAGCGCAGTCACATCACGCAAAGGCTTAAGCGGAACTGTTCTTATTTTAAGTTCCCCCTTTTTGCCGAGCTCCGCCACGGTTACCGATTTATCGTTCTGAGCCTCTGATACCGAGTATTTAAGCGGAGTACCGCAATATCTTATCTTTTCACAGCCGATGTTTTGAGCCTTATGTATATGTCCGAGGGCAACATAATCAAAATCATCAAATATTTCGGCATTAACATTATCAGTTCCGCCGACCGAAATATCCTCTGAATCAGAGCGCAGCGCGCCCGTAACAAACTGATGCGTTACAAGAACGTTTCGTTTGCTTTTATCTATATTCATATTTTTAACGGCGGCGTCCAGCGCATCAGTGTATGACTTTATCTCGGTATCGGGAAAGAACCGTCTTACATCGGCAGGCTTTACAAAAGGAAGCATATAAATCATAACCTCACTAAAGTCGTCTTTTAAAGTATACGGAATGGTTTGCCCGTCGTACACGCTTGAAATATGAATCCCCGACGCATCAATCAGTCTGCTTGCAAAAGACAGCCTCTCTGCGGAATCGTGATTTCCGCTTATTATAAATACTTGCGTTTTAAGCATCGAAAGCCTGTACAAAAAGTCGTCAAAAAGCTCTACCGCCTCTTCCGTCGGAACAGCCTTATCATATATATCACCTGCTATGATAACCCCGTCGGGAGTCTCTTTTTTTATTATTTCAAGAATCTCTTCTATGATATATCTCTGATCCTCAATAAGCGGATATTCACAAAGCCGTTTGCCGATGTGCAAATCCGATAAATGAATTAATTTCATTTGACTGATGTCATTCCTTTACGTAAATTTTATCACTCTTTTACTTCATCTATGTTAAGCGCAAGAAGCTTTGAAATTCCACGCTCCTGCATTGTAACGCCGTAAAGAATGTTTGCCGCCTCCATTGTTCCGCGGCGGTGAGTAACAACAATAAACTGTGTTTTTTCGCTGTATCTGCGCAGATAGTCGGCGTATCTGTATACGTTTACATCGTCAAGCGCCGCCTCAATCTCATCCAGAATACAAAACGGCGTCGGTCGGACATCAAGTATCGCAAAAAGCAAAGCGATCGCAGTAAACGCCCTTTCCCCGCCCGAAAGCAAAGTCAGGCTTTGAAGCTTCTTTCCCGGCGGCTGTGCCTCTATCTCTATTCCGCTTTCAAGCACATCGTCGGGCTCGGTAAGCGACAGATTTGCGCGTCCGCCGCCGAAAAGCTCGGCAAATACGCGGCTGAAATTTGTATTGATAATTTTAAACTGTTCGTCAAAACGGCTCTTCATTATTGTCATCATCTCGTCAATGACAGAGTCAAGCTCTTTTTTCGCCTTTTCCAAATCATTTGTCTGCACGGTAAGAAAGTCAAATCTTTCTTTAACATTTTTATATTCTTCTATCGCGTCAATATTTATGTTTCCGAGAGCCTTTATCAAATCCTTAAGTTCGCGTATTCTGACCGTGGCTGATTTATAGTCAAACTCGCCATCGGTTCTGAGTTCAAGCGCATCGCTGTAGGTAAGCTCGTAATCCTCCCACATACGATTTATAATATTCTCTCTGTCAGAGGTCAGTTTTTCGCACCTTGCCTCCATTTTTGAAGCCCGCTGTGAAAGCGCAAACTTCTGCTCTTGCGTATCTTTTACCGCCGACTGTCTCTCTCTCACTTCGTTTTCGTATTTCAGTCTGCTTTCCGACACTTGACCCGAGGACGCTCTGCACTCGTCCGCTCTCTTTCTCAGCGTCTCAACCCTTAAATTAAGCTCTGAAATCTGATTTACGGTTGCCTTGCTTCTCTCCTTCATTGTCTCGATTCCGCTGCGCTTTATATTAATCGATTCAAGGCTGTCACCGCGCCCGGTGTTGATTCCGCTTATTCTCTCGTTCTCTATTTCTATATCTTTAAGAATAGTGCTTCTCTTTATGTTAAGTTCTGTCATCAAACCGGCAAGCCTTTCATTCTCGCCCGAGACGCGGTTGTACTCTTCCTCTATGCCTGCCGCTCCGCTTTCTGCATCGGAACGCTCTTTTATCGCGTCTTCTATCCGCTGATTTTTATCTTCACAGTCTCTTTCAAGCTCATCAACCCTTGCGATTATATCGGAAAGCTCGCGGTTTAGCTGGCTGTTTGAGGCATTTGCGTTATCCATAAGCGCCGAAAACCTCTCGCGGTCGGATGCCGCGCGGACAACCTCTGCGCGAAGCTCTTGGATATGCGCCGCCGCCTCGGCAGCCGAAGTCTCTTTGATTTGTATCTCTTCCGTCAGCCTTTTAAGCTCTTTTTCTTCTTCCGCGGCTGTTTTTTCAAGCGAAGCTATTTCTTTTTTAAGCGCGTCAATCTCACCCGTTCTTGAAAGCGAGCCCGTGGTCTTAACCGCACTTCCGCCCGTCATTGCTCCGCCTGCCTGAATCACATCTCCGCCGACGGTAACTATTCTGAACTTATGCTTGTTTTGCCTTGCCATTAAAACGGCGTTATCGATATCGTCACATACCACGGTCGCACCCAAAAAGCTGCTTACTATATCTTTAAATTTGGGGTCGCACTTGACAAGCTCGGAGGCAACAGCGATGAATCCGCCGCATTTTTTTGCCTGCGAATCATCAAAGCTTCTGCCGCGGATTGCCGAAACAGGCAGAAACGTCGCTCTGCCCATATGCCGCTCTTTAAGATACGCAATCGCCTGCTTTGCTTCTGTCTCCGTCTCGGTTACAATATTCTGCCCCGCCGCAGCCAAAGCTGTTTCGACAGCGGTTATATATTTTTTATCGGTCTTTATCAGTTGGGCAAGAGGTCCGTATATCTTTGAGTTTTTAAATCTGCCGTCTTTATACGCGGTCATTACCCCTTTAACGCCCTTGGCATAACCTTCAAATTCGCGTTCCATATCCTCAAGCATACCCTTGCGCGAACGCTTTCTTCCAAGCTCAAGCAGATTTTTGTTTCGGTTCTCCGAAAGCTCGCTGTGTTTCCTTTTGCACAGCGTCAAATCGTTTTCAAGCTCTCTTATTTTTACCTCGCTGTCCGATAAGGCGTATTTGTGCTTTTCCTCACACTCTTTTGCGCATTTAAGCTGTTCTGACAGTTTCTCGATATCCTTGCCCCTGCCCGAAAGCTCGCCTTCTATATCCGATTTTCTTGCCAGAAAGCTGTCTTTTAATATATTAAGATTCTCAACCGACCCCCGAAGAGAGCTTATGGCAGCGGTTATATCAAAAATCTGTTTTCTGAGGGCTTCAAGCGCACCGCTCTTCTCTCCTACCGCCGCATCTGAGTTTTTTACAAGCTCGTTCACCTTATCTATCTCGGCGGAATTTTTTTCGCTCTCGGCATTTAGTTCTTCAAGTCTCTTTTTATGAATATCAAGCTCTCCCTCGGCGGATTTAACGCTTTCGCTGACTGTATTTATTTCCGCCTCAAGTCTTTTTATGTTTTCATCGTTATGCTCGATATCATTTCTTAAAATTCCTATATTTTTTTCCGCGTCGCTTATCTGAAAGGTAATCGTTCTTTCTTCCTCGGTGAATTTGTTGATTTTTTCATCGCAGCCGCGCATTTTGTCATAAAGTCCCGCTATTGCCTCGTCCGTTTCGGCAAGCTCGTCCGCTATAGTCTTTATCTGTTCGTTTAAAAGTTTTAAATCCTCTGTCAGCTTTGTATGCTCTTCCTTGATTTTATCTATGCTGATAATTGACGCATTTATATCAAGCCCTCTCAGCTCATCGCGAAGCACAAGATATTTTTTTGCCTTATCCGCCTGCTTTTCAAGTGGACCTATCTGCCCCTCAAGCTCGCTTAAAATATCATTTACCCTTGTCAGATTATCCACCGTCTGGGCAAGCTTTCTCTCTGCCTCAATCTTTCTGTACTTGTATTTTGAAATCCCCGCCGCCTCTTCAAAAATCTGGCGTCTGTCCTCAGACTTTGTGCTTAAAATCGAATCGATTTTACCCTGACCTACGATAGAATATCCGTCACGTCCGAGACCGGTATCCATAAAAAGCTCATGTATATCCTTAAGTCTGCACAGGGTTTTGTTTATATAGTATTCGCCGTCACCGCTTCTGTAAACGCGACGTGTAACAGAGATTTCGGGAAAGTCCAAAGCAAAATATCCATCCGTGTTGTCAAGCGTCAGCGTAACCTCGGCAAAGCCGAGAGCCTTTCTCTGCTCCGTTCCCGAGAAGATAACATCCTCCATCTTGCTTCCGCGGAGAGATTTAATGCTTTGCTCGCCCATAACCCAGCGAATAGCATCGGAAATATTGCTCTTGCCCGATCCGTTAGGCCCAACAATCGCGGTTATTCCCGAGTTAAAATCAAGATAAATTTTATCCGCAAACGACTTAAAGCCTTGCATTTCGATATTTTTAAGACGCATAGTTTAATCCTCGTTTTCTGATATAGATACTTTTATACACAAATAATCAGTATAATTATATCAGATAGGATCCGTCTTGTCACGCATTTTTTGAATTTTTTTCTTATTTTTTTGACAAATTCGATTTTTCCTCTTTACAAATCTGCCTTTTTATTATAAAATAGATTAGTATGTAAGTATAGAAACGGAGGTCATACAAATGTATCGTAAAGTGTCGACCGACCTTTCTTTTGTCGAACAGGAGAAAGCCGTCGTTGAATTTTGGAAACAAAATGATATATTTAAAAAGAGTATAGAAAACCGTGAAGGATGTGAGCGTTTTACATTCTATGACGGTCCGCCTACCGCTAACGGAAAGCCGCATATCGGTCACGTTTTAACACGTGCCGTCAAAGACCTTATCCCGCGTTACCGCACTATGAAAGGCTATAAGGTTTTGCGTAAAGCAGGCTGGGACACTCACGGTCTGCCGGTTGAGCTTGAGGTTGAAAAATCCCTCGGCATAAGCGGCAAGCCCCAGATTGAGGAATACGGAATAGAAGACTTTATCAAAAAGTGTAAGGCAAGCGTATTTACTTACCAGAGCGAGTGGGAGGAAATGAGCGACCGCGTCGGTTTTTGGGCGGATATGGACAACCCCTACGTAACCTATCACAACGATTATATCGAATCCGTATGGTGGGCGCTTCGCACGATATGGGATAAAGGTCTTTTATATAAAGGTCATAAAATTATGCCTTACTGTCCGCGCTGCGGAACCTCACTTTCAAGCCACGAGGTTGCCCAGGGCTATAAAGACGTTAAGGAAAATTCGCTTATTGCCAAGTTCCCCGTCAAGGGTAAGGAAAACGAGTATATTCTCGCCTGGACGACCACTCCGTGGACTCTGCCGGCAAACCTTGCCCTCTGTGTAAATCCCGGTGAAAAGTATGTTAAATTCTCGGTTGAAGACGGAACCGTTTATATTATGGCAGAGGCACTTATTAAATCCGTATTCGGCGAGGATGCGTCTTATACCGTCCTTGAAGAATACTTGGGCAAGGATTTAACCGGTCTTGAATACGAGCCGCTTTATTCTTTCATAAAACCCGACAAAAAAGCTCACTATGTTGTTGCCGATAATTATGTCACAATGGAAGACGGTACGGGTATAGTTCATATCGCCCCCGCCTTTGGCGAGGACGACTCGCGTGTTTGCAAGGAACAAGGCTTGCCTTTTATCAATCACGTTGACCATCAGGGTAACTTTGTTAAGGAAACGGGCGAGTGGGCAGGAACCTTTGTAAAAGATGCCGACAAGCTTGTTATACGCGACCTTAAGGACCGTGGGCTTTGCTTCAGCGTTATCCCGTTTGAGCACAGCTACCCCTTCTGCTGGAGATGCGACACGCCTTTGCTTTATTACGCTTGTGACACTTGGTTTATCGAAATGACAAAAGTCCGCGACAGACTTCTTGCAAATAACGAGACGGTTAACTGGATGCCCGACAACATTAAGCACGGGCGCTTCGGAAACTTCCTTGAAAATATCATCGACTGGGGTTTGTCGCGTACAAGGTATTGGGGTACTCCTCTTCCCATATGGGAATGCTCTTGTGGGCACAAGCACGTTGTAGGCTCTATCGCAGAGCTTAAAGAGATGGGCATAAACTGCCCCGATGATATAGAGCTTCATAAGCCCTACGTTGACAATGTAAAGCTTCGCTGCGAAAAATGCGGCGGCGAAATGACGCGTGTCCCCGAGGTTATCGACTGTTGGTTTGATTCGGGTTCTATGCCTTTCGCTCAGCTTCACTATCCGTTTGAAAACAAGGAAAAGTTTGAGCAGAACTTCCCGGCAGACTTCATCAGCGAGGCTATCGACCAGACAAGAGGCTGGTTCTACACCCTTATGGCAATATCCACGCTTCTGTTTGATAAGGCTCCTTATAAAAACGTAATCGTTCTCGGTCACGTTCAGGACGAAAAGGGCATTAAGATGAGCAAGCACAAGGGCAACGTTATCGCTCCTATGGACATACTCAACGATAAGGGAAGCGATGCGGTACGCTGGTACTTCTACTCTAACTCCGCGCCCTGGCTGCCCAACAGATTCTCGGCGGCAAATGTTGCCGAGGTTCAGAGAAAGTTCCTCGGAACGCTGTGGAACACATACTCTTTCTATGTTCTTTATGCAAATATAGACGAGTTTGACCCGACCTGCCACAAGCTTGACATCGAAAAGCTTACCGTTATGGATAAATGGATTTTGTCAAAGCTTAATAACCTTATAAAAGCTGTTGACAATTATCTTGAAAATTATAAGATTACCGAAGCAACCCGTCTTATGACAGACTTTGTTGACGAACTCAGCAACTGGTACGTTCGCCGCAGCCGCAGCCGCTTCTGGGCAAGCGAGCTGACAGAAGACAAGGTCTCGGCTTATATGACGCTTTACACGGTTCTTGTTGAATTTTCAAAGCTGTGCGCTCCGTTTATCCCATTTATGACAGAAGAGATTTACCAAAATCTTGTCATTTCGGTTGACAATAATGCTCCCGAGAGTGTTCATCTCTGCGACTATCCCAAGTATCGCGATGAACTCAGCTTCCCCGAGATTGAAGCCGAGATGGACGCGGTTCGCAAGATAGTTATTCTCGGTCGCGCCGCAAGAAACGAAGCAAATATCAAAAACCGTCAGCCGCTTTCAAAGCTGTATGTTCAAACCGATAAGGCAATAAACACAGACTATAACGGCATTATACTTGAAGAGCTTAACGTAAAGGCTGTCGAATTTACCGATAATGCTTCCGCCTTTATCAGTTATAACTTTAAGCCCCAGATGCGCACCGTAGGTCCTAAATACGGCAAGCTTATGCGTCCCATTTTTGACGAAATAGCAAAGATGGACGGTGCCGAGGTTATGAGTACGCTTAATGCGGGCAATGCACTTAAGCTTAACGTTCAGGGAACAGATGTTGAAATCTTTAAAGACGATGTTTTGATTGACACCGTTCAGAAAGACGGATTTGTTTCTTCATCTGAAGCAGACTGCACCGTTGTTCTTGACACAAATCTTACAGATAAGCTGATTGAAGAGGGCTTTGTCCGTGAGATTATCAGCAAGCTTCAGACAATGCGTAAAGACAGCGGCTTTGAAGTAACAGACAGAATAAACGTAAAATACAGCGGAAGCGACAAGATTTCGGATATATTTACAAACAATGTATGCGAGATTAAGTCTCAGACGCTTGCCGACACTATAGAATCGGCTTCCGATGCTTCCGGCAGGGAATGGAATATCAACGGCGAAAAGGTTGTTATTTCAATAACAAAAATATAAAATTTAAGTTAAAACACAATGGGGTGTTTCGCATAGGCGAGGCATCCCCTTTTTTATAGAATTTTACTCAACATAATAGCTAACATCAGGTTAACATAAAATGTAGATATGTCCGTAAAAATCAATTAAATACCAAAAAATATTGTATCATCTTTCCTTGACATTACGCGATATTCTATAGTATAATATATGTTAAAATATAAACAAACTTTAATCAGGGGGAATGGGTATGAAGACCTTTCACGGCGGAATACACCCAAACGGTAATAAATCCGCAACAAAAGATAAACCTATCTGCAATCTTGAACCGCCGGCAGAGCTTGTGTTTCCCGTATCACAGCACATCGGCGCACCTGCAAAGCCTTGCGTCAAAGTCGGCGACAGAGTGCTTATGGGGCAAAAAATAGCCGAAGCGGGCGGCTTTGTTTCGGCAAACATACATTCATCGGTATCGGGAACGGTTAAAGCGATAGAGAATCGCCTGACTCCGAGCGGTGTCTTATCCGAATGTATAGTTATTGAAAACGACAGCCTTGACGAGGCGGCGCCCCGCATTAACAACTGCGGCGAAGATTATTCTTCAAAAACCCCGTCCGAAATCATTGATATCATCCGCGAAGCGGGTATTGTCGGTATGGGCGGCGCCGCCTTTCCGACCCACGTCAAACTCAGCGTTCCGCCGGAAGCCAAAATAGATTATATTATAATAAACGGCGCCGAGTGCGAGCCTTACCTCACATCGGATCACCGCGAAATGCTTGAAGCGCCCGATGATATTATCGGAGGCTTACGCATTTTAATGCATATCTTCGGCTTAAACGACGGATATATCGGCATAGAAGACAATAAGCCAGATGCAATATCCTGTATGAGTGACGCGGCAAAAAAGGTTACCGATAAAAATATACATATCGTTACCCTTAAAACAAAATACCCGCAGGGCGCAGAAAAGCAGCTTATTTCGGCTATAACGGGCAGAAAGCCCGCACCCGGCACACTGCCGTGGCAGTCGGGCTGCATCGTAAACAACATCGACACCTGCGCATCTGTCTTCCGCGCGGTTGTAAAGGGTCTGCCGGTCACAACCAGAATAGTCACGCTGAGCGGTGAAGCAATTGCAAATCCGTCAAACTGCCGCGTACGTATCGGTTCGCCGTTTTCGTATCTTATCGAAAAGTCGGGCGGCTTTAAACAAGACGCCGCTAAGGTTCTTATGGGCGGTCCTATGATGGGTACGGCTGTTCCCAATCTCTCCGTCCCCGTTATAAAGGGAACCTCCGGAATTGTGGCAATGGGTGAAGCTTCTGCCAAGCACAATGAAGAAACCGCTTGTATCCGATGCGCAAAATGCGTATATGTCTGTCCTATGAATCTTCAGCCCAATCTTTTGGATATGGCGGCACGGCGCGATGATTATGATAAGCTTGAAGCTTTATATATAAGCGACTGTATAGAATGCGGAAGCTGTGCATATATCTGTCCGTCAAAACGCAGACAGGTTCAGCAGATAAAAACCGCTAAGGCAAAGCTTCGCGCCGCTGCTCAGGCAGCAAAAGCTTAACTTAAAGAAAGGACTGTATGAGATGAACGATAAACTAATTGTATCACATTCGCCGCATACTGCAGACAGCGGCTCGGTTTCACGTATTATGCTTGACGTGATAATCGCACTTATTCCCGCTTTGATTGCGGGCTGCCTTGTCTTTGGTATGCGTGCCCTGATAGTAACACTCACCTGCGTTTTAAGCTGTACCGTGTCCGAATACATATGGTGCAGACTTTTAAAAAAGCCAAACTCAACTCATGATTTAAGCGCGGTTGTAACGGGAATGCTTCTGGCATTCAACGTCCCCGCTTCTCTTCCGTTATGGATGGCTGTAATAGGCTCTGTATTTGCAATAATCGTTGTAAAACAGTTCTTCGGCGGAATAGGTCATAATTTTGCAAATCCCGCACTTGCGGCAAGAGCATTTTTGCTTGCTTCGTGGGCTTTGGCGATGACCACCTGGTACGCTCCGGGCACTGCTCTTCCGCTGTTCGGAGCCCCCGACGCAACAACATCTGCAACGCCGCTTGCGGCATACGCAGCAGGAGATGCGCAATACTCGTACCTCACTTTGCTTTTGGGTAATCACGGCGGTTGTATAGGCGAGACATCGGCTTTGGCAATTTTAATCGGCGGTTCATATCTGCTTATAAGAAAGGTTATCCGTTTGCGCGTTCCCGTAATATACATCGCGGCAGTTGCAATAGGTACGTGGGCATTTGCCGGCAAGAACGGATTCGGCTCGGGCGACTGGCTCTATCAGATTTTATCGGGAGGGCTTATGCTTGGCGCATTCTTTATGGCAACCGATTATACAACCACCCCCACAACCCCAAAGGGTCAGATTGTATTTGCCCTTGGCTGCGGAATAATTACCGTACTTATCAGAGTATGGGGCGGCTATCCCGAGGGTGTTTCGTATTCGATTCTGCTTATGAATGTAGCAACTCCTCTTATCGACAAGCTGACCGCTCCGAAGCGGTTTGGCTATGTTAAACCCAAAAAGGAGGTGTCCGCACAGTGAAAAATTCACGCGAAACCTTTACTCTTATGGCAAAGCTTGGCATAATATGCATTATTGTCTCCGGGCTTTTAGCCTATGTAAACTCAATTACCGCACCGGTTATATCTGCAAATGACCAAAAAACATTTGAAGCCTCTATGTCAGAGGTTCTGCCGAACGGCGGCAGCTTTACCGAAGAAAAACTCAGCTTCACCCCTGATGAGAGCGGTGTTGAGCTGAGCTCAATCTATAAAGCGGAAAACGGCGGTTATGTTGCGACAGCCGTCTGTCATGAAGGATACGGCGGCGACATCACAGTTATGGTCGGCATCAAAGACGATATGACGGTAAACAAAATTAAAATTATGTCCCTAAGCGAGACCGCAGGTCTCGGTGCAAAATCCGACACACCCGAATTTATGAATCAGTATGACGGGTTAAAGAACGGAATTAGCGTTGTGAAAAACAACGGCGGCAGCGCCGCCGATAACACGATTTCGGCAATATCGGGCGCAACGATTACTTCAAAGGCTGTCACAAAAGCGGTAAACTGTGCCCTTCAGGCAGCGGAGAACGGAGGTATATCAAAATGAATAATTCAAAAAAGCCCTCTTTTTTAAGCGCATTTTTTAACGGCCTTATAAAAGAGAATCCTACGTTTGTTCTTATGCTCGGAATGTGTCCGACTCTGGCGGTCACAACGGGGGTTATAAACGGTATAGGTATGGGTCTTTCGACCACTGCCGTTCTTATATGCTCTAATATAGCAATCTCGCTTTTGCGTAAGTTTATTCCGAATAAAATCAGAATTGCGTCATATATAGTAATCGTTGCAGGCTTTGTAACGGTTGTCGAGATGCTTCTTAAAGCGTATCTGCCGTCGCTTTCTCAAAGCCTTGGCATATATATCCCCCTTATCGTTGTAAACTGTATCATTCTCGGCAGAGCGGAAGCGTTTGCATCCAAAAACCCTGTCCTTGCCTCTGCCGGAGACGGCCTCGGCATGGGTCTCGGCTTTACATGCGCTTTAACGCTTATCGGCACCGTCCGCGAAATTCTCGGGGCGGGTACATTTGCGGGTCACGCTCTCTTCGGAAGCGGATTTCAGCCCGTATCAATTATGATTTTGCCGCCGGGAGCTTTCCTTACCCTCGGCATACTTCTGGCAATAATAAACTCTGTCGGACGCAGATTTAAAAAGGAGGTAAATTCCAATGATTAGCGAACTGCTTATAATATGTGTCGGCGCGATTCTTATAAACAACTTTGTTTTGGTTCAGTTTTTGGGAATCTGCCCCTTTCTCGGTGTTTCAAAAAAGGTTGAAACGGCAAGCGGTATGGGATTTGCGGTCGTATTTGTTATGCTGTGCGCATCGGCTCTTACCTGGGTTGTTCAGCAGTATCTTCTGATACCCTTTAAGCTTGAATATATGCAGACCATTGCGTTCATATTGGTTATAGCCGTGCTGGTTCAATTTGTTGAAATGTTTCTGCAAAAGTCCGTACCCGCACTTTATAACTCGCTTGGCGTATATCTGCCGCTTATCACTACAAACTGCGCTGTTCTGGGCGTTGCTCTTCAGAACATATCAAAGTTCGGCGGAACGGAAATGAGCTTTTTAAAATCGGTTGTGTACGGCGGTTCGGCAGGCCTCGGCTTCACGCTTGCAATTGTTTTGTTTGCGGGCGTCCGCGAAAGACTTGAAACCTCGGATATTCCCGAATTTTTAAAGGGAATGCCAATCGTACTTATAACCGCCGCTATTCTCTCGATTGCCTTTCTCGGCTTCTCGGGACTGAGCTTTAACTAAGAAAGGAGCCTGTTTAATATGTCTCAGATTTTGATACCTATACTGATTGTCGGCGGAATGGGAATCCTCTTCGGCGGAATCCTCGGCATTGCCTCTAAGATATTTGCCGTAAAGGTTGACGAGAGGGTTCCGCAAATACTTGAAATCCTGCCCGGCGCCAATTGCGGAAACTGCGGATATGCCGGCTGCTCGGCTTACGCAAACGCGCTTGCCGGCGGCGGCGTAAAACCGAATCTGTGTCCCGCCTGTTCAGGGGCGGCGGCCGTAAAAATAGCGGAAATCCTCGGTGTTGACGCAGAGGAAAGCGAAAAAACGGTTGCGCGCGTCCGCTGCAGCGGCGACTTTCAAAACACCGCCCTTAAATATATATACGATGGTCCGTCAGACTGTCACAGCGCGGCAAAGCTCGGCGGCGGAGAAAAGATGTGTCCCTTCGCCTGTCTCGGGTTCGGCTCTTGCGTTAAGGTGTGCCGTTTTGACGCTCTCTCCGTAAAGGACGGAATAGCCGTGATTGATGAGGAAAAATGCGTGGGCTGCGGCAGCTGCGTGAAGGAATGTCCCAAAAACGTTATCGCACTTATGCCTCAGAAAAGCAAATACGCGGTTGCCTGTCAGTCGGCAGAGAAAGGCAAAATTACACGTCAAAACTGCGAAGTCGGCTGTATCGGCTGCGGAATATGCGCCAAGAACTGTCCCAAGGACGCGATTACGGTTGAAAATAATATTGCCGTTATTAATCAGGAAAAATGCGTGAGCTGCGGAATATGCGCAAGCAAATGTCCGCGCAAAATCATTAAGCTTTATAAATAGAGCGTCAAGGTCTTGCTTATGATTAAAAGCAAGACCTTTTTTGTTCCGTATTTCTTATTTTTATTGAAAAAACCCTTGCTATTTCCTTTATTTAATAGTATAATAAAAAGATGATAAACTGAATTTGGGAATAGTTGTATTCTTTTAACATAAAATCTGACAAAAAGGACTGAAATATATGAGAGAAACCGACTACAGACTGCCCCTTTTGCCTATGCGCGGAATTGCGGTCTTTCCGGGAATGATTGTACACTTTGACGTTGCGCGTCCGCAGTCTGTCGCTGCGGTAAAAAAAGCAATGGGCACAGATAAGCTGCTTTTCCTCTGTAATCAGAATGACATTGCCTCTCAGGACATAGACCCCGACGACCTTGCGGAAATCGGCGTAGTCGCCGAGATTCATCAAATGTTGAATCTCCCCGACGGAAGCGTGAGGGTTCTTGTTGAGGGAATTGAGCGCGCAAAGATGCTTGCACACGAATCCGAAGGTCATTATACGGCAGCGGAAATAATATCGGTAAAAAATATTAACGAAATCCCCGATACAAGGCTTCAGGTCTTAATGCGCCGCACCTTCCATTTGGTAGAAGAATTTAACGATGTATACGACCGTATTCCGCCCGAAATAATCACCTCACTTCTTGCAGTCGAAGACGCGGGCGAGCTTGCCGACATAGTGGCGGCACACTTCCCATTAAAACCGCAGAACAAGCAGATTATTTTAAACGAGCTTGATGTTGCCGTCCGTCTTGAAAAGTTAAACGAAATTCTGTCGGATGAGCTTGAAATTTTAACGCTTGAACAAACTATTATGAGCAAGGTTCAGACAAATCTTGACAAGAATCAGCGTGACTATATGCTTCACGAAAAGCTTAAGGTTATCCACGAAGAACTTGGCGACACGGACGATGTTGATTCCGATATCAAGCGTATAACTCAAAAACTTGAGGGTGTGAATCTCCCCGCAGAGGTCTCTGCCAAGCTGAATGAAGAGTTTGAGCGTATGCGCAGAACAAGCCCCATCTCGCAGGAATACGGAATAATATTAAATTATGTTGAAACTGTGGCTTCTCTGCCCTGGAATAAATTCACCGATGACTGCACCGATATAGAAAATGCCGCGGCTGTTCTTGAAAAAGACCACTACGGCTTGAAAAAGGTTAAAGAACGTATTCTTGAATACGTTGCCGTAAAGTCCCTCGGCGGCAAGCCAAAAAGCAATATTATATGCCTTGTCGGTCCTCCGGGAACGGGCAAAACATCGATTGCGCGCTCTCTTTCGGCGGCTCTCGGCAGAAAGTACGTCAGAATAAGCCTTGGAGGCATACGCAATGAATCCGAAATCCGCGGACACAGAAAAACTTATCTCGGCGCTATGCCGGGCAGAATTATCGATGCCCTTATACGCTGCGGCTCTGCCAATCCGCTGATTTTATTTGACGAAATCGACAAAATGACAAGCGACGCCCTCGGCGACCCCGCGTCCGCCTTGCTTGAAGTTCTTGACCCCGAACAAAACAAAAACTTTCGCGATCATTTTCTTGAACTTCCCTTTGACCTGTCGCAGACGATTTTTGTTACGACAGCCAACAGCCTTGATACCATTCCCACTCCGCTGCTTGACAGAATGGACGTTATCGAGGCAGAGGGCTATACAACCGAAGAAAAAATACAAATCGCAAAGAAGTATCTTGTACCCAAGCAGCGCAGGCTTCACGGTCTTAAAGGAACTCAGCTTCGTTTCTCGCCGTCTGCCTACGAGCCTCTTATCTCGGGCTACACGCGTGAATCGGGCGTGCGCAGTCTTGAACGCAAGATTGCCGCAATATGCAGAAAGTCTGCGGTTAAAATCGCCAAGGGCGAAGAATCAGCCGTATCGGTCAAAGCGTCAAATCTTAAAGAATTACTCGGCAGACCAATATATCTTTCAGAAAAGAATGATTCTTCCGATAAAATCGGAACGGTAACAGGTCTTGCCTGGACAAGCGTCGGCGGCGACACTCTCTCGATAGAAGTAAATACTATGCCCGGAAGCGGCAAGCTTGAGCTTACAGGAAATCTGGGCGATGTAATGAAAGAATCCGCCAAGGCGGCATTAAGCTATGTCCGTTCAAACTCGCAAAAGCTTGGCATAAATACGGACTTTTACAAAAACACTGATATTCACATACATATTCCCGAAGGAGCCGTACCCAAAGACGGCCCGTCCGCGGGGATAACTATGACCTGTGCCATTATCTCAGCTCTGTCGGGCAGAAAAGTAAAACACGAGGTCGCTATGACGGGCGAGGTTACTCTGCGCGGAAGAGTTCTGCCGATTGGCGGACTTAAAGAAAAAGCGCTTGCGGCATATCGCTACGGAATAAAAAAGATAATTATTCCGTATGAGAATAAACCCGATTATGACGAGCTTCCCGATTTGGTAAAGGATAATATAACATTTGTTTTCGCAAAAGATATGGATACCGTTGCAGATACCGCCCTCTATCCCGCAATAAACGGAAAGAAGCCGCATAAGCACTCTCGGACACAGTACATCGAGCACGGCGATTCATCGATAAAGAACATTCGCGGCACAGCCCTCAGCTGACGCCCGGCAAAGACGACAAATTAAAATATTCCGAAATTACGCCGATTTAGGCGGGTTCGGATAACTGATATCAGGTTAACGGAGGCAAAGTATTTATGGAATATATCGAAGCAAAATTTTTAACAACCGCAGTAAAGCCCGAGCAGTATCCCGATACATTTATGCCCGAGATTGCGTTTGTGGGACGCTCTAACGTGGGTAAGTCATCGCTTATAAACTGTCTGACAAACAGAGCAAAGCTTGCCAGAACGAGCAGCTCGCCCGGAAAGACGGCAACAATCAATTTTTACGAAATAAAAAATTCGTTCCGCCTCGTTGACCTTCCCGGCTATGGCTACGCAAAGGTTTCAAAGACCGAGCAAGAGCGCTGGGTAAAGATGATTGACACATATTTAAGCGACAGATACAATCTTGTTCAGGTGATTCAGCTTGTTGACGCAAGACACAAGCCGTCAAAAGATGACATAACTATGATAAACTGGATAAAAAGCTTTGGATATAAGCCCGTTGTTGTTGCAACAAAGACGGACAAACTTAAAAAATCTCAGTTTGAGTCTAATCTTACAGAAATATACAACTGCCTTGAGCTTGACGAAGACAGCATACTCTTCCCCTTCTCCGCGCAGACGAGACAGGGAAAGGACGAGGTTTACGAATATATAGAATCCCTATGCGGAAATTTCACGAAATAATTTAAAGGAGTTTTACACTATGATAAACAAACCGAGAGGAACCGAAGACATATTGCCCGATGACAGCCCGCTTTGGCGCAAAATCGAGCAGACAGCGCATGAGGTTTGCGCCAACTTTGGCTTTAAAGAAATACGAACCCCTGTATTTGAAGATACAAACCTCTTTCAGCGCGGTGTAGGCGACACAACCGATGTGGTTCAAAAAGAAATGTATACATTTGAGGACAAGGGCGGCAGAAGCATCACTCTTCGCCCCGAGGGTACTGCCTCGGTTGCCAGAAGCTTTATCGAAAATTCGCTGTACGCAAACCCTCAGCCGACAAAGCTGTATTATATCATTTCCTGCTATCGCTATGAAAAGCCGCAGTCGGGTCGTCTCCGCGAATTTCATCAGTTCGGGACAGAGTGCCTTGGAAGCCCCTCTCCCTCTGCCGATGCCGAAATCATCGCTCTGGCGCTTACATTTTTTAATCGCCTCGGCATTAAAGATTTAAAGCTTAATCTCAACAGTATCGGCTGCCCGAACTGCAAAAAAGCATATAACAAAAAGCTTAAAGAATACTTTAAACAATACGAGGACGAGCTTTGCGATACCTGCAAAACACGTCTTGAAAAAAATCCTATGCGCATAATTGACTGTAAATCCGAAATCTGTTCGCGTATTGCGAAGGATGCGCCTAAGATGATAGACTTTCTCTGCGATGAATGCAGAGAGCATTTTGACAAAACCCGCGCTTATCTTGACGCAACGGGAATCAAATACACTATCGACCCCGATATTGTACGCGGTCTTGACTATTATACCAGAACGGTCTTCGAGATTACCTCAGACGCTCTCGGTGCGCAGTCAACCGTATGCGGCGGCGGCCGCTACAACGGATTGATAGAGGAAATCGGCGGCAAGCCGACCGAAGGCATAGGCTTTGCCCTCGGTATAGAGCGGCTTGTTATGATTATGAAGGCTCAGGGAATCGATTTGGGTACCGCCTCTGCAACGGATATATTTGTAGGCTCCATCGGCGGTTCGGCTGATATCTGTGCGCAAAAGCTTGTTTATGAGCTTCGCGTCGCAGGCGTCAACGCAGAGCGCGACATTCTGGGCAGAAGCGTAAAGGCGCAGATGAAGTATGCAAACAAAACAGGCGCACGCTTCAGTATGATTCTCGGCGAAGACGAAGTAAACTCGGCAAAAGCCGATTTAAAGAATATGGAAACAGGCGAAACAACTTCGGTAAGCCTTACGGCGGACGAAGTTTTAAAGCTTATAAGATAAATTGTGGTAGGAGGAAATATAATGCAATTTGAAACAATGAACGGTCTTAAGCGTACGCATATGTGCGCAGCGCTTGGCAAAGAAAATGACAGCGAAGAGGTAACTCTGTGCGGCTGGGTCGCACGCAACAGAAAGCTTGGCGGACTTGATTTTGTTACCCTGCGTGACAGAAGCGGTATCATTCAGCTCTCTTTTAATGATGAAACCGACTCGGCAGTATTTGAAAAGGCTACAGAGCTTAAAAGCGAGTATGTTATAGCCGTACGCGGCAAGGTTGCCTTAAGAACAGAGAAAAATATAAATCCCGATATGAAAACGGGCGAAATAGAGGTTTTGGTATCAGAGCTTCGCGTTTTGAACGGCTCTGAAACGCCCCCGTTTTATATCGAAGAAAACATAGATACCAACGATGCCTTAAGGCTTAAATACCGTTATCTTGACATAAGACGTCCCGATATGCAGCGAAATCTTATGCTGCGGCATAAAATCGTTAAGGTTGCGCGCGACTATTTTGACGACAACGGCTTTCTTGAAATAGAAACGCCTATTCTTACCAAAAGCACGCCCGAGGGCGCAAGAGACTATCTTGTTCCCAGCCGCGTCCACCCCGGAAAGTTCTATGCTCTTCCGCAGTCTCCGCAGCAGTACAAGCAGCTTCTTATGCTGGGCGGCTATGACAGATATTTTCAGGTTGCGCGCTGCTTCAGAGATGAAGACTTACGCGCCGACAGACAGCCCGAATTTACACAGCTTGATATGGAGCTTTCATTCATCGATATCGATACAATCATAGAAATAAACGAAGGCTTTTTAAAGCGCGTCTTTAAAGAGGTTTTAAACATTGACGTTCAAGCTCCCTTTACACGCCTCCCGTACCGCGAAGCTATGGAGCGCTTCGGTTCGGACAAGCCCGACACACGTTTCGGAATGGAGTTTGTAAACATCTCCGATGAAGTCCGCGGCTGCGGCTTTAAAGTATTTTCGGACGCGGTTGAAAACGGCGGAAGCGTCCGCTGTATCGTAGCAGAGGGTCTTGGCAGTAAGCTTACGCGCAAAACCCTTGATTCTCTTGCCGAATATGTTAAGACCTACCGTGCAAAGGGTATGGCTTGGATTGTTGTTGAAGAAGGCGGTCTGCGTTCGCAGATTACCAAATTCTTAGACGACGATACCGTATCGGCAATTCTTAAAAAGACCAAGGCAAAAGCGGGTGACGGAATCCTTATTATAGCCGACAAGGACTCTGTTGTATATGACGCCCTCGGAAACTTAAGGCTTGAAGTTGCAAGACGCTTTGACCTTATAGATAAAAACAAATTTAACTTCCTTTGGGTTACCGAATTTCCTCTTCTTGAATACTCTGAAGAAGAGAACAGATATGTTGCTATGCATCATCCGTTCACCCATCCGTTTGACGAGGATATCGATAAGCTTGAAAGCGCCCCCGGAGAGGTCAGAGCCAAGGCGTATGATATAATCTTAAACGGCAGTGAAATCGGCGGCGGAAGCCTGCGTATATTTAACGCAGAGCTTCAGGAAAAGATGTTTGCAGCCCTCGGCTTTACCCACGAAGAAGCGTGGGAACGCTTCGGTTATCTTATGGAGGCATTTAAATACGGAACTCCTCCGCACGGCGGACTTGCCTACGGTCTTGACAGACTGGCGATGATTATGGCGGGCTGTGACTCTATAAGAGACGTTATCGCCTTCCCCAAGGTTCAAAATGCGTCAGAGCTTATGATGCATTCGCCCGATGTTGTAGACAAACAGCAGCTTGATGATTTAAGCATTGCCGTTACACGATATGAAGAAGAATAACAGAAAGGAAAAACAAAATGGAAAACGTATTTGACACACTGAAAGCAAGAGGTCTGATAGCGCAGACCACACACGAGGATGAAATCCGCAAGCTTCTCGGCGAGAAGAAAATCACATTTTATATAGGCTTTGACCCAACAGCGGACAGTTTGCATATAGGTCATTTTATGCAGCTTATCGTTATGAAGCATATGCAAAACGCAGGTCACCGCCCCATAATTCTGCTCGGCGGCGGAACCACTATGGTCGGCGACCCGACCGGAAAGACTGATATGCGTCCTATGATTACACAGGACATAATAAGCCACAATGCCGATAACTTTAAAAAGCAAATGTCAAAGTTTATTGACTTTTCTGACGGAAAAGCGTTAATGGTCAACAATGCTGACTGGCTTCTTGACTTAAACTATGTTGAATTTCTGCGTGAAATCGGCGTTCATTTTTCTGTTAACCGTATGCTTACGGCAGAATGCTTTAAAACCAGAATGGAAAAAGGTCTCACCTTCCTTGAATTTAACTATATGCTTATGCAGGGATATGACTTTTATAAGCTTAATAAGGAATACGACTGTCTTATGGAATTTGGCGGAGATGACCAGTGGGCAAACATTTTGGGCGGTATCGAGCTTATCCGCCGCAAGGAGGGCAAGCAGGCGTACGGTATGACATTTACCCTTCTTACCACCTCTGAGGGCAAAAAAATGGGCAAAACCGAAAAAGGCGCTCTTTGGCTTGACCCCGAGAGAGTTTCTCCTTATGAATTTTATCAGTACTGGAGAAATGTTGACGATAAGGACGTAATCAGGCTTTTAAAGCTTGTTACCTTTATTCCGCTTGAGCAGATTGCGGAATATGAAAAGCTTGAAGGACAAGAGCTTAATAAAGTTAAGTGTCTCCTTGCTTATGAGGTTACAAAGATGGTTCATGGCGAAGATGCCGCTAAAAAGGCAAACGATGCCGCTATGGCAATCTTTTCGGGCGGAAGCGACACAACCAATATGCCGTCTGCCGAAGTTTCTTCTTCGGACATACAAAGCGGAGTTAATGTCCTTGACCTTCTTCTTATCCTTAAGCTTGTGCCGTCAAAGAGCGAAGCACGCCGTCTTGTACAGCAAAACGGTCTTGCGATAAACGGCGACAAGGTAACCGCGGTAGACGCAGTTATTAACTCAGACTTCTTCAAGGACGGAGAAATGATTATTAAAAAGGGTAAAAAGACATTTTTAAAGGTAACTTTGTCGTAAAAAAGATAATCCGGCACGTAGTTTGTGCAATATCGACAAATTACGTGCCGAAACTTTTACAACTTTAACAAATATAAGTGTTGAAAAAATTGCTTAAATAGTGTATTATATATTTATACCACAATTAACTAACACTCTTTTTTTCATTTTACCCCCGTACTCGGATAAATGTCCCGTACGGAACCACTGCCCGGGTTTTAACTCGGGTTTCTTTTATTTATTGCTGTAAATTTTTCCAAAAACAAACTTTAACTTGATATTAATTATCTTTTGCCGCATTCATTAATGTAATCCCTGTATATCGTTTTTTCCTTGCAGCAGTTTAAGCCATAGGCGCGATTTTTATCGGCGCGGTTTTTATCGGCACATTCTTTTAAGTCGCCCTTTTTTAAAGCTTCATTCTGCTTTATGCAGCATCCGCGCCTGAGATTTTTATAGAACATAAAACTTCCCCCTGTCAGCATTATGATATGCAGCAAGGGGGAAGTATGTGACCCGTATATAATATTTATTAATGCATTATTTTTACCGAATGTATTTTAATTGCCGGAGGGAACTGAATTCTCATCTTCTTTTCGTCACCTTTAAATGTATAATCAAGATATGCCGTGGTTTTCTTTCCCTGTGTCCCTTTTACATTAACCAAAGGTCCGCAAACGTTGTCAAGATAAATTCTTATGCTGTATTGAGCAAGCTCTTCTCCGTCCGCCGTGCACTCAATGCAATAAAGATATTTGCCCGCTCCGTCTATTTTTATATCCATTTCTTCATTTTCTTTTAATTCTTTGTATTCAGACACGGTTTTAAGCTCATTTACCCTTGATGCAAGCGAAAAATTCAACTTGCCGCCGTTTTCAATAAAATAGTCAAACGAATGTGTGTTCATTGCATATCTTAATATATTTTTTGCGCATCTCTGAAGCTGTCCCCTTGTAAGCGTTCCGTCTTCCAAGCCTTGTTCAATATTGCTCTTAAAGGTAAGTGCGTCCGCCGCAAGCATAAACACATCATTTTGAGCCTCAACCATCTCTTTTAAGTTTTTATACTCGCTCGGCTCTTTGCTGAGCGTCGGCCACCAGTCGGTCATTACAACTCCGTCATACTTCCATTCATCTCTTAAAATAACCGTGTTAAGGTCATAATTCAAGGCGCTCCAATGTCCGTTAATCGGATTGTATGAGGTCATAAGAGACTTGGCTTTTCCCTCTTTTACCGCTATTTCAAATCCTTTAAGATAAATTTCTCTAAGCGCTCTTTCAGATACCACCGCATTCACATTGCTCCGTTTAAATTCCTGATTGTTCGCGGCGAAGTGCTTTATTGTCGCTGAATTTCCGTAAACCGCCGCCCCTCTGACCAGCGCGGCGCAAATCTTTCCGGTCAGGAATGGGTCTTCTGACATATACTCGAAATTTCTTCCGTTTAACGGATGCCTGTGAATATTCATACCCGGTCCCAAAAGCGAATCAAAGTGATGCGTACAAAGCTCGATGCTGACATTTTCGTAAAGCTTCTCTGCTGCCTCCTCATCCCAGGTGCAGGCAATAAGCGTGCCGCTTGGCATACTTGTGGCAGTGTCTCCGTTGTCCATTCTTATCCCCGAGGGTCCGTCGCAAAGTGCAACAACCGGAATCCCCATATCCGCAAGATGCGCGGTCACCCCGCCAAAAACTCCCGTACTTCCGGGTCTCGCCTTGGGAGAAGACATTCCCTCTCCCGTCACTATGCATCTTAGGTCCGCATCGGACAGCTGGGCAACAAATTCATCAATCGAATTTCTGCCGCATTTAACATCCGTAAGCTTTATTCCTTTATCTCCGCTAAACGGTATTTCCGCGGGGAGATTTTCTGCTATTCTCTTTTTATAGTCAACCGTTCTGACGGAAACACTTTTATACGACGGCTCATACCCGCTTTCTGTTTTCTTCGGGCAAAGAACTTCAAAGCCGAACTCGGGCGCTGCCGCCTCCGAAAGCTTCTCCGTCACCGTTGTCTCGTCTTTGTGATATGTAAATACTTTTTTTGCACCGCGCACGTCAGAACCGACATATAAATTATAATCGCCCGATTCAAGCACATAGCATGACTTGTTTCCCGTTACTCCGCTGTCATCATATGCCGCAAGCGCCGAAACCTTTATTTTAATTTCAAGAGTTTCAATCTCACCCGGCTCTGTTATCCCTGTTTTGGCAAATCCGCAAAGCTCTCTTGCACTTTTGCCAAGCTGCCCCTGCGGAGCCTCAAAGTATACCTGTACCACATCACGTCCCGCTCTTTTTCCCGTATTTTTTATGTTAATTTTAAGCGTTATTGTTCCGCCGTTTTCCGATACCGAAGCCACTTCAGACTCAAAGCTTGTATATGATAAGCCGAAGCCAAACGGATACATAACTCTGTCCTTTGCAAATGTCTCAAAATATCTGTAACCTACGTAAATATCCTCGCTGTAAATATTACATTCGGGGCTTCCGAAGTTTTTGTTTGAGGGATAGTCGGAAATATCATAAGCAATCGTGTCGGACAGTCTTCCGCCGGGGCTTACACTTCCGCAAAGCAAGTCGGCAACCGCATTGCCGCCTTCCTGTCCGCCCTGCCATATGTAAAGCACAGCCTTTATATCGTACTTGTCAACCCAATTCATATCCATTATATTGCCGACATTTAAAAGAACGGCTGTTTTTTCAAAATGCTTTGAGACAACCTCAAGCAAAGCCTCCTCCTCGTCTGTCAGATACCAGCTTCCTTTTTCGGCTTTTGAGTCGCGGTCCTCTCCCGCTGTTCTTCCTATAACGATAACAGCCGTATCGGATTTGGCGCGCGCCGCCTTTACAATGTCCTCAGACGGAACCATCTCCGTCTGTGCCCAGGGCATTACCCAGCCGTCGCCGCTGTCAAACGGATTACTTTTAATCCATTCTTTATAAACCTCCGCAAGCTCTGTATTTATATTGATTTTATCGTTATTTAATATTCCGTCAAGAATATTTACCGTATACTCTGTATGAACCGCGCCACCCGAGCCCGTTCCGCACTTATTATAGTTAATTTGCGTCCGGCCGAAAACAGATACCGTTCTGTCCGATGTAATAGGCAAAACATCGCCTTTGTTTTTAAGCAAAACCGCTCCGTCCGCAGCAACCCTGCGCGACAGCTCGGCGAGAGGCTTATACGGCTTTTCTCCAAGTTTTCTCCAATCTACCATAATTGTTACACCCTTCCGTTTTGATATATAATTTTTGATATATATTAATATAAGTATTATACTGCTTTATACATACAAATACAAGACAAATCGCCGCAAAAATCGGTCATATTGTGCTGTCTTTTACTATTATATTATACATATAAGCCCAAATTTTAGTTTTTGCTTGAAATTATTTTTACAAAATGTTATACTGATTTTGTATATGGTGTATCATTAATTTATAATTAACATATAATTAAAATACTGTTAATTGTCTCATTTATCGGTTTGTGTTATAATTATATTTAATTTATCGAATTATAATACAGCTTGCCGTAATAAGACGCAGTCCATAAGAAAAATAAGCCGTATTCGGCGGCAAATCAGAACGGGAGAGATTAATATGAATATCAAAAAAGTAGGCATTTTAACAAGCGGCGGCGATTGCCAAAGTCTGAACGCCGCTATGCGCGGTGTTGCAAAATCGCTGTATAACAATATCGAAAACGTAGAAATTTACGGAATTTCAGACGGATATAAGGGTCTTATTTACAATAATATGAAGAAAATGCAAGAGTCGGATTTTTCGGGCATACTCACCCTGGGCGGAACCATCCTCGGTACCTCCCGACAGCCCTTTAAAAAAATGAATGTTCCCGATGAAAACGGACTTGATAAAGTTGCGGCAATGAAAGAGAATTACCGCAAAAACAAGCTTGATTGTATTGTCGTTCTGGGCGGAAACGGCTCACACAAGACAGCCAATCTGCTGTCCGAGCAAGGCTTAAACGTTGTTACTCTTCCCAAAACCATTGATAATGATTTATGGGGAACCGATATGACCTTCGGCTTTCAAAGCGCGGTTGACCTTGCAACGCACGCAATAGACTGCATTCACACCACAGCCGCCTCTCACGGAAGAATTTTTATTGTTGAAGTTATGGGTCACAAAACGGGCTGGATGACGCTCAGCGCGGGAATAGCCGGCGGCGCGGATGTGATTCTGATACCCGAAATCCCTTACGATATAGAAAATGTCGTAAACGCGGTGAAAAAACGTTATAAGCAAAAGAAAAGATTTTCTATCATAGCGGTTGCAGAGGGTGCAATTTCAAAAGAAGACAGTCTGCTGACAAAGAAAGAGCTTAAGCGCAAACGCGCAAAAAGCGCTTCTCCGTCGGTTTCTTACGAGCTTGCCGCTCAGCTTACCGAGGCAACAGGTCAAGAGGTTCGCATAACCGTTCCGGGGCATACCCAGCGCGGCGGTGCGCCCGACTCGTTTGACAGGGTTTTATCAACACGTCTCGGTGCAAAGGCGGCTCAGCTTATTATGGAAGGAGACTTCGGCAAGATGGTCGCCGTAAAAGGAACGTCAATCGAAGCCGTTCCTCTCAGCGAGGTTGCCGGAAAGCTTAAGCTTGTTCCCTCCGACTGTGAGATTGTCTTGCAGGCAAAGGAGGTTGGAATTTGTTTCGGAGATTAAAACATTTCTTAAAAATTTTAACGGAAGGAGATTCTTCAGCTATGAGTGCGAATGAAAAGAATACGCAAAAAGAGCAAAAGGAACATTTGCATAAACAAAGCATCTTTATAAACCGCGAATTGTCGTGGCTTAAGTTTAACGAAAGGGTTTTGGAGGAAGCTCAAAACCCAAATGTTCCTTTATGCGAAAGGCTGACGTTTTTATCTATATTTCAGTCAAACCTTGACGAATTTTTTATGGTCAGAGTCGGCTCTCTTGAAGACCAGAAGCTTTTAAGCAATCCTCCGCGCGACAATAAAACCAATATGACCCCGGAAGAGCAGATTAAAGCCGTTTTGAAAGAAGTGACAAATCTGACGCGGGCAAAGGACACGGCATACACTTCGGCTATGAATCAGGCGCGCGAAAACGGGGTAAGGCTTGTAAGCTTTAAAGAGCTTAACAAAAAGCAGTGTGATTACTTTGAAAAGTATTTTTTAAAGGAGACCGTTCCTCTTCTGTCGGTTATGATTGTCGGCAGAAAGCAGCCTTTCCCGTTCCTCAAGGGTCTTGAGATATACGCTCTTGCCATTCTTTCGTCAAAGGGCAAAAAAGAGAAAATCGGCATCATACCGTGCTTCAGCGATATAATGCCGCGGCTTATACAGCTTCCCGATGAGGACGGAGCCTACATTCTTTCAGAAGAGCTTATACTGCATTTTATGCACAAGGTATTTAAAGGCTATAAGATAAAAGAAAAGTCTGTGCTGCGCATAACAAGAAACGCGGACATCGACGTCTCAAAGGTCTATGACGAGGATTTAAACTACCGCGACCAAATGGAGCAGGTGGTAAAGCTCAGAAAGAAGCTTGCCCCCGTAAGAATGGAGCTGACGCGCGATATTTCACCCGATATGATATATAAGCTTTGTAAATACTGCTCTCTTGAAAAGGAGCACGTCTTTCACTCTGACGCGCCGCTTGATTTATCGTTTCTGTTTGAACTTGAAGACATTCTGCGCAAGGATACACGGCTTGTCTTTTCCAAGCGCATACCTCAGCAATCCCCCCAGCTTAACAGAAACGAGGCTGTTATACCACAGATTCTTGACCACGACGTTTTGCTGTCTTATCCGTATGAAAGCATCAATCCGTTCTTGAATATGCTGAGCGAGGCGGCGCGCGACCCAAAGGTAATATCCATAAGAATGACCCTGTACAGGCTTGCCAAAAACTCAAAGGTTGTTGAGGCCCTTGCCGAAGCCTCCGAAAACGGAAAACAGGTTGACGTTCTTGTAGAACTTAAAGCGCGTTTTGACGAGGCAAACAATATCCGCTGGAGCCGCAGACTTGAGGATGCGGGCTGTCACGTTGTATACGGAATCGACGGTCTTAAAGTTCACTCTAAGCTCTGTCTCATCACAAGAAAAACCGATGACGAAATCCAGTATATAACTCAGGTGGGCACGGGCAACTATAACGAAAAAACCGCGCGGCTTTACACCGACCTTTCGCTGATTACTTCAAACCCGCGGATAGGAAGGGACGCGCTTGAGGTCTTTCAGGCTATTCTTCTCGGCAACACCGTTGACAAAAGCGAAAGTCTGCTTGTCGCCCCGAAATGCCTGCAAAAGCCGATTCTTGACATGATTGACGATGAAATCAGGTATGCACGCGAGGGTAAAAACGCATATATCGGCGTAAAAATAAATTCGCTTACCGACCGCAAAATTATTACAAAGCTTGCCGAAGCATCTGAAGCCGGCGTAAAAATTGATATGATAGTCCGCGGAATAAGCTGTCTGCAAAGCGGGCTTTCGGGCAAAACCGATAATATCCGCATAATAAGCATTGTCGGCAGATATCTTGAACATTCAAGAATATACATCTTCGGCACACCCGACAGAGACCGCATCTATATTTCGTCCGCTGATTTTATGACCCGAAACACGCTGAGACGTGTCGAAGTTGCAGCCCCGATTTATGATGACGCTTTAAAAGCCCGAATCAGATATATGTTTGATACAATGCTTTCGGACAATGTCAAGGCAAGGGTTCAGCAGCCCGACGGAACATATGTCATTCCGCACAGTGATGCGCCGTATTTGAACTCGCAGGAAAAGTTTTTTGATGACGCGTATGCGGCAAACAAATAAATATGCCTTTTTGTATAATATCTTTTAACATCACTTATTTATACCGCTATTAATATTGACTAATCCCTTATTAAGCTGTATAATATTTGTATATACGTTAAAAGATTAGGAGATACTTAAACTATGAACTCTAAAACAAAGGGCATATTATATGTGATAACGGCAGCATTCGGCTTTTCTATGATGTCGGTTTTCGTTCATCTTGCGGGAGATATGCCCACCTTCCAAAAAGCTTTTTTCAGAAACGCCGCCGCACTTATTTTTGTTGCGGCATTAATGGCAAAACATAAAATAAATCCCGTTCCGAAGCCTCAGAACATTCCGGCTCTGCTCGGCAGAGCCGGCTTCGGAACAATCGGACTTGTATCAAACTTTTATGCGATTGACAGACTTGTTCTTGCCGATGCAAATATGCTTAACAAGCTGTCTCCGTTTTTTGCAATAATATTTTCGATTTTTCTTTTAAAAGAGCGACCCACGCTTGTTCAGATTCTCGGCGTTGCCGCCGCATTTATCGGAAGCCTTTTTATCATAAAGCCGTCTATGGGCGGATATCCCGTCTTTCCGGCGGTAATAGGCGCGGTCGGCGGAACGTCGGCGGGTCTTGCATATACTTTTGTCAGACTTCTGGGTAAAAAGGGCGAAAACAGTTTGAGAATAATATTCTTTTTTTCGGCATTTTCGTGCCTTGTATGTATACCGTTTATGATAATGAATTTTGCTCCGTTTTCGCTTAAAAGCTTTCTGTATCTTATTCTTGCAGGCATAAGCGCAAGTCTCGGGCAGTTCGGAATAACAAAAGCCTATCTGTGCGCCCCCGCAAAAGAAATCTCTGTATACGATTATACACAGGTCTTGTTTGCCGCTATATTTGGCTTCTTTTTATTCGGTCAAGTGCCCGATTTATTAAGCATAGCGGGATACATTCTGATATGCGGAGCAGGTATAGCAATGTTTTTATATAACCGCCGCAGAGATTAAAATGATTGGAGAGATCAAAGTGAAAACAGCCGCTGTTATATGCGAATACAACCCGTTTCATAACGGACACAAATATCAGCTTGATATGGCAAAAAAGCTTACCGAATGCAGTCAAATCGCCGTTTTGATGAGCGGAAACTATGTTCAGCGCGGCGACTTTGCGATATATTCCAAATCGGTCCGCGCAAAGGCGGCGCTCGCCAACGGAGCCGACCTTGTCATAGAAAACCCGTCAATGTTCGTTCTGCGCTCAGCCGAGGGCTATGCGCACGCCGCGGTTTATACTTTAAATTCGCTCGGCTGTATTGATTTTCTTGTTTTCGGTGCAGAAACCGATGATATGAACACACTTAAAAACATTGCCGCCTTGCTGAGCAACGAAACGCCGCGCTTTCAGACCGAACTTAAAGCATTCCTTGCCGAAGGACTCCCTTATCCTGCCGCACGCAGTAAGGCAACGGACAAGCTTCTCGGCAAATATGCATCGGATATATTAAAACAGCCCAATAATCTGCTTGCCGTAGAATATTTAAAAGCTTTAATTAAGCTTAAGTCTGACATAAAACCCGTGCTTATTCCGCGCAGCGGAGCAGCTCATCATTCCGACAGGGCAAACGGCTGTATGGCGTCCGCTTCGTTTATACGCACGCAAGTGCTGGGCGGTGCCGATTTTTCAAGCCTTGTTCCCGATTCGGCGGCTGAAATTTATAAAAATGCCGAACCGTTTATACCCGAAAACGCTGATAAATCAATACTTGCCGCGCTTTGTCTTATGACGCGCTCAGAGCTTGCCTCCGTTCCCGACATATCCGAAGGACTTGAAAATAAAATTAAAAAAGAACTTTCTTTCTGCACCTCCGCGGACGAGCTTATTCTTGCCGTCAAGTCAAAAAGATACACCTACAGCAGAATCAAACGTTCGCTTATTTGCGCTTTTTTAAGAATTTGTTCCGATGATGCTTCAATTCTGCCAAAGTATATAAAAGTTCTTGATTTTAACGACCGCGGCAGACAAATTTTAAATTATGCAAAAAAGACCGCCTCGCTTCCCCTTGCAAAAAACGCCGCTGCTGTTCTGCGCGACGAAGCGGCTATGTCACTTTGGAAGAGAGAGCTTGACTTTGACAGAGTGTACGAAATACTGCATTAAAGTATTAAATTTCCCCAAAATTTTTATAATATTCATAAATTTAACGCAAACCCCTTGCGGTCTGCGTTTTCTTATTGTATAATAGCTTTGTATACAGTTAATCGAAATACTCAGGAAGGATGAAATTGTTATGAATATTTATAAGCTTTCGGAAATGACAGATGAACAGAAGAATTTTGTGTTAAAGCGGGCAGAGCACGATATCAGTGAGCAGATGCAGCTTGCAAAAGAGGTTTCTGACGATATCCGCGTACGCGGCGATGCGGCAGTACTTGAATATACCGCAAAATTTGACCGCGTTGAGCTTACGAAAGACAGAATCAAGGTTAAACCCGAGGAAATAGATGCGGGCTACAACCGCCTTGATAAAGAAACGCGCGAGGCAATCGAGTATGCCGCAAAAAATATTCATAATTTTCACGAAAAACAACTGCCCGAGGAAATGTGGTTCACCGAGGTTGACAAGGGCTTGCTTGTAGGCGAAAAAACAACTCCTATTGTTGATGTCTGCCTTTATGTTCCCAGAGGCAAGGGCAGCTTTCCGTCGGTTATGCTTATGCTTGGTATCCCGGCAAAGGTTGCAAATGTAGAAAAGATTGTTGTTGTAACACCTCCCAACGAAAAGGGCGATGTTGACGACGCTATTCTTGCCGCGGCAAAAATAATCGGAATAACCGAAATTTACAAGGTCGGCGGAATACAGGCTGTTGCCGCCGTTGCTTACGGAACGGAAACAATTCCTAAATGCCATAAGATAATCGGTCCGGGTAACTCATATGCAACCGCGGCAAAACGAGTGCTTGCAAATTATATCGACGCGGGTCTGCCCGCCGGTCCCAGCGAATGCATTATTCTCGCCGATGAAAAAGCCGACCCCGAAAAGGTTGCTCTTGACTGGATGATAGAGGCAGAGCACGGTCCCGATTCTGCATCGATTCTTGTCACTCACAGCGCGGAATTGGTTGAAAAAGCTATCCCCATTGTCGAAAGACAGTTAACCAAAATATCAGAAAAACGCCGTGATTTTATCACAAACGGATTTTCAACATACGGCGGCGCAATCATAACCGACAGTCTTGAAGAAAGCATTGCCTTTGTTAACGAATACGCTCCCGAGCATATGGAGGTTATGACAGAAAAGCCGTTTGAAGTTCTGCCCAAGATTAAAAATGCCGGTGAAATTTTACTCGGCGACTATACTCCCGTTACGCTTTGCAATTTTGTACTCGGTCCAAACGCCATACTGCCCACGGGACAGTCGGCAAAAACATATTCAAGCGTATCTGTTCAGGATTTTCTAAAACGCTCTTCTGTCGGCTATGCAAGCCGCGACGGTTTTGAGATGGTTCGCAATCACGCATACAGAATAGCGACCGTTGAGGGTTTTGACACTCATGGACTTGCAGTAAAAGAAAGAAAATAAATCTTACTTAAAGGAATGTGATTAATTATGAAGAATAAAATTACCGCAACCCGAAAAACAACCGAATCTCAGGTTCAGGTTATTATCGAAAAGGGAAGGCTTGCCGCGGATTACCGAAAACACATCCGCACGCCTCTTCCGTTTCTTAATCATATGATTGAGCATATAGCGTGGCGTGCCGCATTAAACATCGACATATCACTTGATATGCCCGACTTTCAGCTGATTCATCTTGTATGCGAGGACGTTTCTATGACCCTCGGCAAGGCTGTCGGTGAATACGTGCGTATAAATCGTCCTTCGGGATATGGCTTTGGAGTCGGCATAATTGACGAAGCAAAAGCCTCTGCGGTAATTTCATTTGAAGACCGCGCATATCTTGATTTTAATTCAGCCGTCAGCTACGGAGAGCAGGTTGAAGGTATGCCGTCGGAAGAGCTGATAACATTCCTTGACGGATTTGTTCAGGGTGCAAGATGCACGCTTCACATAGATATCGAAAAGGGCAAAAACGGACATCATATATGGGAGGCAGTGTACCGCGCCTTTGGGATAGCTCTCGGCTGTGCGCTCTCTGTTGATTTCGCACGCGAGGGACTGACCTCGGGCGTAGCGGGGGAGGTTGTATATGAAGTTAAATCTGAATGATTTTGACAAAATAGTTTTTGATATGGACGGCGTAATCACAAGCGAGCTTTCATATTGGCAATCAGCCGCACTCGGTGCATATGATATGCTTTTAAGCCATCAGCATTACGGAGTTTGCGGACTTGACCGCAAGTGGCTTCGTAAAAACTATATTGATATATATAATACTGTTATGTGCGGCGGCAGAACCGTAAAGGCAGTAAAGCGTCTCGGTGTTAACACAAACTGGGACTTGCTTTACGTTGTCTTTTGCGTCTCCAAATATATAAATCCCGACCTGTCGTCACCCGATGCCGCACACTTTCACAGCGTGTGTATGTTTATAGAAAACATCGACCTCAATGCGCCTAAGCTTTATGATGCTCTTGCAGCTCTTGCCGCACAGTCTCTCGGCAAAAGCAGCGATGCCTTTAAAAGAAGCGGCAGCTTTTTTAAAGAAGAAGTTTTCAGCGTTTTTGATTCGTGGTACAACGGCTGTGACGAATTTGACGGAATCAAAACCGAGGAGAAGCTTTTGTTTCCCGATACTGAAATTAAAAACGTTTTAAGCAATTTAAAAGACCGCGGAATCCGCTTGGGCATAGGCACAGGCAGACCGCGCGCCGAAATAGAGTACCCCTTGCGCAGGCACGGACTTTTTGAATACTTTGACAAAACTCTTTTTGCGTCGTATGATGAGGTGCGCAGCGCAGAAGACGAACTTTTACCGCCCGAGCCTCTTGCCAAACCCGATGCATATGTGTTTTTAAAGGCGGCTGTCGGCGGCAAGTATACCAACCGCGAAATATATCAAAAAGACTTTGATAAAGCCGAGCTTGCAAAGACGCTTATCGTCGGCGATGCCCCAAGCGACCTACTCTCGGCAAAAAGCGGCGGCTTTAAATTCCTCGGTGTGTTAACCGGGGCAGAGGGCAGCGGCATTGAACCGTACTTTAAAGAAAACAACGCTGACTATATACTAAACAGTGTTTTGGAGATAAAATGAAGGACTTAAGCTATTATCTTACATTCGGCAAGCGATATCTCGTTATCGGAATACTCGCCTATATTACCGCCGCATATATAGGTATTAATATCGATACGGATATAAATACTGTAAAATTTACTGTATATTCCGCGATATACGCGGGCTTGACCGCTGTTTTGTGCATTCCGATAATTATATCAAAAGCCTCGCGCGGGACAAAATATACCGGCATTGGTTGTATGCTTATTATTATATTGTTTATACTCGGCTTTTCGCGTTCCGTAATTTATACTCAAAATATTAAAAGCAAACAAAATATCTTCGGAAGCAGAGCCACAATATGCGGCATAGTCAAAACCGTTCCCGCTCCGAGTTCAAGCGGCAAATCAATGGAATTTGATGTCGATGTCTACTCTGTAAACAATGATTCTATGCTTAAAAAGCCGATTAGAGTCAAAGTATTTGCTGATACGAATTATTTTAACGGCAACGATATAACCTTCGGCAGTAAAATTATGTGTTCCGTTAAAATTATGAACGATACCCCGCCTTATAAAGGCGCTTTCAGCTACAGCCGATATCTGCTTCAGAACAACATAATTTGCTCGGGCTACACAAGGCTGATTAAATCGGAAGCCTTTCATACTTTGGCGGAGGTTTCTGTATCAAAGCTTTCTTCAGTCGGCTATACCGTTCGTAATTACATAACAAATCTTTACTCTTCTTCCTCCTGTGCCAACGATGAAAAGGCTCTTATTAACGGAATCCTCGTCGGTGACCGTGACGGATTTTCCGAAGATCTATACACAAGATTCTCGCAATCCGGATTTATGCATATCGCCGCGGTCTCGGGTATGCACACTTCGTATTTACTTTTGCTTATTACGTGTATACTAAGTATATTCAGATTTTCAAAGCGCTTTATATGTATTCCGACTATTCCGATACTTATATTATTTGCCGCCGTATCATTATTCACACCGTCTGTATGCCGTGCGGTAATAATGATGTCTGTTATGCTTGTTGCCTCCGCGGTTATGAGAAGAAGCGACAGCATCACTTCGCTTGCCGTCGCGGCTCTTATACTCGTGGTAAAGAATCCGTATTATCTTGAAAGCGCAAGCTTTTTAATGTCATTTGGCGCAACTTTATCAATACTTGTTTTCTACGCTCCGCTTAAGGCAAGGCTTTCATTTATGATTGCCTCCAAACCTGATTCGGCTTTAGAATACAAAAAATTAAAATACGCCGCCTTATGCATACCGCACAAACTGACAGAATATATTGTCCTGTCAATCACCTTGTCGCTGTGCGGAACACTCGGACTGTCTTACTTTACCGCCAAAATGTTCGGAAGCATACAATGGGGCAGTATAATCGGCAGCATAGTTGTCCTTCCTATAGTCGCGCTTATATTTATTGCGGGCTATGCAAACTGCATTGTTGCTCTTGTTTCAAAACCGATTTCAGATTTAATAATAAAGTTTTTATTAAATCCGTCTTTGATTGTCGTAAACAATTGCGCAAAGTTCTTCTCAAACAGAGTATTCAGAATCAACACATATACTCCGCCGAAATCATTCTTCATTATATTTTTGGTTATATGTACAGGCATTTATATTATGCTGCTTCCCTCAAAAGAGAGCAAAGCCGATTGTGACAATGAAAGCACAGATTAACTTTACGTGTATTTGATATTGCAGTTTAAAAGAATATATTAAAATTAATTTTTACAAACAAAAAATGCTTGACAATCACCTCAAGCTGTGATATAATATATAAGCGTTGAAATTTAGGGGTATAGCTCAGTTGGTAGAGCAGCGGTCTCCAAAACCGCGTGCCGTGAGT
>ERZ773108.346-NODE-346-length-53036-cov-4.619996_pt1 | contig 53036 bp, 39 predicted proteins | sample MGYA00580570_ERZ773108 | MGnify/ENA primary metagenome ERZ773108 (study PRJEB29015, sample SAMEA2737840) | human gut metagenome | biome: human gut; feature: human-associated habitat; material: faeces | place: China | collected 2012 ...
TTGCCCGATTTTTTTTGCAAACACAAAAAAGGCCGTCTCATTTTGAGACAGCCTCTTGCGTTTTTTTTATAGGTCTTTGAGCAGTACCTCGCTGCTTTTTTCTGTAAATTCTTTGCGGGCCTGTATCAGGGTTTGCCAGGCTGTAGAATAATGTCCCGGGTCAATTTTGAAGTCCTCCGCTCCGTTGGCGTCCAGCTGGCTGAGGAGGGTGCCTACGCTTAACCGGTGGATGTCTATTCCAGGGAGATATTGAGGGTCGCGGGATTTTTCTTCTCCGCCGGCACCGGCTTCATAAATCAGTCGCATATCCTGCAATTCATACAGAATACTTTTTGTCAGACGGATTGGAATCTTGTGTTCTTTGCTCAGTGCTTCTGCCGTATAAGGTCGGCCGCCGGTGGCGAACCGTTTGCAGATAGAGCTCAGAATGATGGTACAGAAAAAGTCGTGGAACCGCCGGCTGATATTAGCTGTTTCCTTTCCGAAGTTAAAGGTGGATATGTTCTGGCTGATGTAGCTCATTTCGGCTCCGAACAGACAGATACTCCAGGATATTTGTGTCCACAAAAGGAACAGAGGAATAGCGGCAAAGCTTCCGTAAATGGCATTGTAGTTAGAAACCCATATCTGGCTGTTGATGTAGAAATACTGGAAGGCCTGGAAAGCACTTCCTGCCAGAATACCCGGTAGCCAGGCATGCGCCAGCTTTACCTTGGTGTTGGGCATGAAGGTGTAAAGTCCGATAAACATTCCCCAGATAAGGGCATAGGGGATAAGGCGGACGAAAAATTTCAGAACTGGGGCTAGTACCATGAAGTTCTGCAATTCCTTGACGTAGGTGCTCATGAAGATGGACAGACCGCTGGAGATTACGAGCAGTACCGGTAGCAGCAGAATTAAAGAAGAGTAGTCCGTAATTTGTCGGAACGGGTTTCGGGGTTTTTTTACCTGCCAGATGGCATTAAAGCTGCGTTCGATGTTGTCAATCAGCAGCAGGACGGTACCCAACAGCATGATGAGGCCTACACCGATAAAGATGCCGCTTTGTGCATGTTCCAGATAGGAATTAATCCAGCTGATGACAAGTTCAGCCTGTGCGCCTGTTACCCCACTGCGGAACTGTGATTCAATCAGGGTATCAAAACCGAATCCTCTGGCAATAGCAAAAAGAAGAGCTAAGATGGGGATGATGGAAAGTAGGGTGCTGTAGGTCAGCGCTGATGCACGCACCACAATACGGTCATTGATAAACTGGTTGATGGATAAATAAATAATTTTGAGACAGGTGTATGCTTTCCATTGGAGGTGAGAAACTTCCTCTTCCCGGATGCGCCAGATACCGTCGTCCAGAAAGTGAATCAGTGATTTGAGTCGTGCGTTCATGGTGGATTGATTTTAATGAAAAAGAAAGCAGCCGGTCTATAAGCCGGGTTCTGTCACCCTGCAAGCAGGGGAGTCTGTCATTTATCTACTCCTGCCGTCACCGACAGGCTCTAGCGGTCCACCCTCCGACGTGGGGCGAGCAACCCTCGTTAATGCCGGTTTACATGACCTTACAACTCCTAAGATGCACAGCCCGCATATTGCTATACGGCTGGTAGGCTCTTACCCTACCTTCTCACCCTTACCTCCGGGTGGAGGCGGTTATTTTCTTCTGCATTACTCTACCCTTACGGACAGCTTTCTGTTAGGAAGTAGGATGCTCTGCGTTGCCCGGACTTTCCTCTTTTACTATATAATAATGTATCAGCGACAGACCGACCGACTGCTTTCTTCGTGCAAAGGTACGCAAATAAACGGAATTTGTGCTATAATTGTCAGGATTCTTTTGATTCGGGTGTTTCGGGGAGCTGTCAGAACTAGCCGGACGAATTGTCAGCGTTGTCACTATTTCACTGGTAATGAATGTAAATTTGTCAGATATGCCAGTTAACTGCGGTTAATGCCCTTGTTTTCATTGTTAAAAGACGGAAAAAAGAATAGGGTAAGAGTACAATCGTATGGATTTTGTTCTACTTTAGCAAATGAAAAGTTAAAACAACGTCGAAATTAACATTTAAAACAATAGAAGGTATGAAAACAACAACTAAGTTTGCGATAGGTGCAGTGGCAGTCGTTGCTTTGAGTGCCGGAGTGGCAGGAGTTACAGCGTATGCCATGATGGAGAAAAATCAGGATAATGCTTCTTCTTTTTATGAAAGTTTTGAAACGGCGTCTCCTTTGCGTACTGCTGCGTTCGATGCTTCCAGCATGCAGCCGGTAGACTTGACCAAAGCGGCAGAGAGCACGCTGAATTCCGTAGTGCATATCATGTCTATCCAGCGCAGTAAGATACAGACTATTCAGGGACAACCGGATATTTTTGACTTCTTCTTCGGTGACGGTAGAGGACGTCAGCAGCAAGTACAGACTCCGGAACAGAGAGGTTTCGGTTCGGGTGTCATCATCTCAAAGGATGGTTACATCGTAACGAACAACCACGTGATTGACGGAGCGGATGAAATCAACGTGAAGTTGCACGACGGACGCGAAATGAAAGGTCGTGTCATCGGTACTGACCCGACTACTGACCTGGCACTTGTAAAGATTGAAGGAGATGACTTCCCGGCTATCGTGGTAGGAAATTCAGATAACCTGAAAGTAGGTGAGTGGGTATTGGCAGTAGGTAACCCGTTCAACTTGGGTTCTACAGTGACTGCCGGTGTGGTAAGTGCGAAGTCTCGTGGATTGGGAGCTAATCAGGTAGAATCTTTCATCCAGACCGATGCGGCTATCAATCAGGGTAACAGTGGTGGTGCATTGGTTAATGCGAAAGGTGAACTGGTAGGTATCAATGCCATGCTGTATTCTCCAACAGGTGCTTATTCAGGATACGGTTTTGCTATTCCGGTAAGTATCATGACCAAAGTGGTAACCGATTTGAAACAATATGGTACCGTACAGCGTGCTTTGCTGGGCATCGCCGGTCGTGACATGGGTAACGAAGTTTATCCGGATGAAATCAGAAAAGAACAGAAGGAACTGGGAGCTACCGAAGGTGTACAGGTAGTAGAAGTAACCGAAGGCGGTTCTGCCGATGGATTCTTGCAGAAGAACGATGTCATCCTGAAGTTGAATGACAAGACCGTGAAGACCATGGCCGACCTTCAGGGAACATTGGCTAAGTATCGTCCGGGTGACAAAGTGAAGATCACCGTATTGCGTGACAAGAAAGAAAAGACCTTTACCATCACGTTGAAAAACTCTCAGGGAACTACTAAAGTGGTAAAACAGGCAGATATGGAACTTCTGGGAGCAGCCTTCCGCGCCGTACCTAATGAACTGAAAAAACAGTTGAACTTGGGTTATGGGGTTGAAGTGACCGGTATTGATAACGGAAGAATGAAAGACAGCGGCATCCGCAAAGGTTTCATTATTCTGAAAGCCAACGGCAAGCAGTTGCGCACCGTGCAAGATTTGGAAAATGTAATGAAAGCAGCTTCTCAGTCACCCGATCAGGTACTGTTCATGACGGGAGTTTATCCTTCAGGAAGACGTGCCAACTATGCGGTAGATTTGTCGCAAGCTGAATAAAAGATATTATTGTAAGGTAAAAAGATTTGGAAAGAAAAGGCGTTCCGATTTTTCGGAAACGCCTTTTTGATGTTTTTTTCTTTCTCCGATAATATGGGTGGGAGATGAACAATTGACTTGTTTTGTCTGTTGTCATTTAAGAATGGCGGTTGACAAAAAGAGAGCAGGCCCGTCTGTTTAAGAAAATTATAGATTCTTTCTTTGCAAATCTGCCACCTAAATCAAATTAATTTTGTACTTTTGTACCCAAATCATTTTATATAGAATGAGACAGTTAAAGATTACTAAAAGTATCACTAACCGAGAGAGTGCTTCTTTGGATAAGTATTTGCAGGAAATCGGTCGTGAAGATTTGATTACTGTAGAAGAGGAGGTAGAACTCGCTCAACGTATCCGTAAGGGTGACCGTATTGCTTTGGAGAAGCTTACGCGTGCTAATTTGCGATTTGTGGTGTCTGTGGCCAAACAGTATCAGAACCAGGGATTGAGCTTGCCTGACTTGATTAACGAAGGTAACCTGGGCTTGATTAAAGCTGCTGAGAAATTTGATGAAACTCGTGGATTCAAGTTTATCAGTTACGCCGTTTGGTGGATTCGTCAGTCTATTCTTCAGGCACTGGCTGAACAGTCGCGTATTGTGCGTTTGCCGTTGAACCAGGTAGGTTCGCTGAATAAAATCAGCAAGGCGTTTTCCAAGTTTGAGCAGGAAAACGAGCGTCGTCCTTCACCGGAAGAGCTGGCCGATGAGCTGGAAATCCCGGTAGACAAGATTTCGGATACGCTGAAGGTTTCCGGTCGTCACATTTCAGTGGATGCTCCTTTTGTGGAAGGAGAGGACAACAGTCTGCTGGACGTGCTGGTGAACGATGATTCTCCTATGGCCGATCGCTCCTTGGTAAATGAATCACTTTCGAGGGAAATTGACAGAGCACTTTCTACGCTAACCGAAAGAGAAAAGGATATTATCCAGATGTTTTTCGGTATTAACACGCAGGAAATGACGTTGGAAGAAATCGGCGACAAGTTTGGGCTCACACGTGAGCGTGTTCGTCAGATTAAGGAAAAGGCAATTAGAAGATTAAGACAAAATTCTCGTAGTAAGCTGCTCAAATCTTATTTGGGATAAGGTAGAGATTGATTTCCAAAAAACAGAAGAGATGTATGAAGGTTAGCTCAGACCTTGATACATCTCTTTTTGTATGTAGAAAGGCTTTTTCTTTGTTAATTTATATGTCTTCTTTCGGTTTTTACGCATAATTGTGTACTTTTGCCCCCAATAAATTGATGAATTATGCGTTATACAAAGTTTTTCTGTTTTCTGTTAATGATGGTATTTGCTGCTTCTGCATTCAGCAAGCAGCCGAAAGATAAGAACAAATATGGAGTGTATCTGGCTGGTGTGTCTGCTTCATTTACTGACTCATTAGTGTATTTCACAGATGTGCAGTATCTGGACAGTGCTGCTGTAGATGATAAAGGAATGTTAGTGGGCCGTGCATTGTACAGCATTCAGTTGAAAGACTATCTGGAGCAGAAACAGAACGGAAAGAACCGCACCTGCTTCATGTTTTTCAGCCGGAAGAAGAAAAATGTGCAGAAGGAATTGAAGAAACTGAAGGAAAAATATACCAAGGGTGGTTCATTGTTCCTTCAGGATGTGAATGCGGAATTTAAGTTTGAAAAGCCTGATTTTGAATAATGCAGATGAAGAAATGGCTTTACACCCTGTTGGTGATCGTACTGGCCGCCTGTTCCAATGAAATTCCGGAACAACAGCCTGCGAAACGCTCCGGGCGTACGGTGCTCGCATATCTGATTTCGAATAACAAGGCAGGTTCATTAGATACTTATTTACGTGATAACGTAATCGATATGTATGCCGCATTGGGTAACATGAAAGAATCATGCACATTGCTGGTATTTTATCGTCCTTATGCAGGTGATGCTCCCTTGGGTAAGCCTACTTTAATGAGTTTCTATGCCGACGGACGCGGTAATATTAATAATGTAGCAGCTTTGACAGGTGCAGAGCTGACTTTTGATGCGGTCTGCCATGTAGCTCAGAAAAAAGAGTATACCATGAACAGTCAGATTGCAACCGATACGGCCGTGATGGAGGAGGTGTTTACTGATATGCAGAAGATCGCTCCTTCTGATAGTTATGGTCTTATTTTAGGTTCGCATGCCACGGGATGGATGAAGGGTAATTCTGTGCAATCAAAAGCCTTTGGCGATGATGATGGTTACAATATAGATATTCCTGATTTGGCCAATGTGCTGAAGAAAAGTTTCTCGGAAAAATTGGATTTCGTATTGTTTGATGCCTGCATGATGGGTACGGCAGAAGTGGGTTATGAGTTGAAAGAAGCAACTTCACATTGTATTGCTTCCGTAATGGAGACCCCGGTGTATGGATTCCCTTATGATCGGATTCTTCCTTATTTGTATTCTGAAAACGTGGATTATTCTGCTGTATGCCATGAATTTATTTCTTTCAATAAAACAAAAGATGCCTGGGGCACATGCGCAGTGATGGATTGTAGCCAAATGGAAAATCTGGCCAGTGCGGTAAAAGCAAAACTCTCAGAGTGGCAGGATGCGCTTTCTTCTGTGTCCATGCAGAATGTACAGCAGTATGGAGTGAATAGTTATAAATATTTTTCCTATGATGTACTTGATTTCTTTCGAGAGTTGGGAGGAAAAAGCGGAGTGGCAGAAACAGATTTAAACGAGGCTATTGCTTCTATACAAACTGTATTGAATGAGGCAGTAATAGCTAAAGAGTGTATTCCAAATCCTTCTAACTCTAGTTTTAGGGTTGATGAAACCCGTTTTTGTGGAATCGGTATGTATATTCCGAAGGAGATTAATGATTACGTGCCTGATAATATTTCTTGGAATAATTGGAATGATTATTACAAACAGTCTATCTCATGGTATCGTGCCGCAGGTTGGGCCGATTTAATTTTGAACTAATTACAAATTTCTTTACTCTTTGTGTGAACATTCTATCGGCTAAGTGTGTTTTTATTTATTAAAACAGCTTTATAGGTATGTGGAATTTCATCAAAGAATTACGACGTAAGGACCACCAGCGTTATCTTGGTGGACTGGATTTCTTTAAATATATTGGTCCCGGTTTGCTTGTGACCGTTGGTTTTATAGATCCGGGCAACTGGGCTTCTAATTTTGCGGCAGGAGCGGACTTCGGGTACTCCTTGTTGTGGGTGATTACCTTGTCTACTGTTATGCTCATTGTGTTGCAGCATAATGTGGCTCATTTGGGAATTGTTACCGGACTTTGCTTGAGTGAGGCTGCCACGAAATATACGCCGAAATGGGTGTCACGTCCTATCTTGGGAACAGCCGTATTGGCATCTATCTCCACTTCTCTGGCTGAGATTTTGGGAGGAGCCATTGCCTTGGAAATGTTATTCGATATTCCTATTATCTGGGGTTCCCTTCTCACGGCATTCTTTGTCACAATCATGCTGTTTACCAATTCCTACAAGCGGATTGAGCGCTCTATTATTGCATTTGTGTCGGTGATAGGACTGTCATTTCTCTATGAACTTTTTCTGGTTGACATAGACTGGCTTTTGGCTGCCCGTTCGTGGGTGATACCTTCTATTCCCGAGGGTAGTCTGTTGGTGATAATGAGTGTGCTGGGGGCCGTGGTGATGCCTCATAACTTGTTCTTGCACTCGGAAGTGGTACAGAGTCGGGAATACAATAAGAAGGACGATGCTTCTATCCGAAAGCTGTTGAAGTATGAATTTTATGATACCCTGTTCTCTATGGGAGTAGGCTGGGCCATCAACAGTGCGATGATTCTGCTGGCTGCGGCTACCTTCTTTGCTAATCATATTGGAGTAGAAGAGTTGCAGCAGGCCAAGAGCTTGTTGGAACCTTTGCTGGGCAATCAGGCTGCTACCATCTTTGCTCTTGCTTTGCTGATGGCAGGTATCTCTTCCACTGTGACAAGCGGGATGGCCGCCGGTTCCATTTTTGCCGGCATGTTTGGTGAATCCTATCATGTAAAGGATGTGCACTCTCGTGTAGGCATTCTGCTTTCATTAGGAATAGCACTGGTTGTCATTCTGTTCATCGAGAATCCTTTCCAAGGATTGATTATCTCACAAATGATACTGAGCATTCAGCTTCCTTTTACCATTTTCTTGCAGGTAGGGTTGACTTCCTCAAAACGGGTTATGGGGCAATATGCCAATTCCCGGTGGAGCAGTTTTGTGCTTTACACCATGGCAGTGATTGTATCTGTGCTGAATCTGGCTCTTCTTTTCTCAGAAAGTTTTTAAGCTGTCCGTAAATCGGTGCCTGACATCTTTTTCTTATAGTGGTATGCCAGCATCAAGGCTGCCACGGCGAAGGCCAATGCATCGGATAACGGCATGCTGAACCATACACCTTCCACGCCATAGAAGGGTGGGAGAAAAGCCAGTCCCGGAAGAAGGAAGAGCAGCTGGCGGGAAAGAGACAGGAAGATGGAAATCCGGGCCTTTCCGATAGACTGAAAGAACTGGGTGATGACAATCTGTGCACCTACCACCGGGAAGGATAGAATGCCAATTCTCAGGGCCAGTGTCGCTTCATCAGTCAGTTCGTGGTTGTCAGTAAACATGCCGACAAATATACCGGGAAACAGCTCACCGATTATAAATCCTAAGGTAGTAATGATACATCCTGCCGTGATTCCCAGCTTCAAGGTTCTTTTTACGCGGTCGAAATGTTGTGCACCGTAGTTGTATCCCGTGATGGGCTGCATCCCCATGGTGATACCCATTACAATCATGACAAAGAGCATCTGGATACGGTTAAGGATGCCGAATGCACCGATTGCCATATCACCTCCATAGTTGAGCAGACGGTTGTTGATGAAAATCACGATGCAGCAGGCACACACATTCATGACGAAGGGCGACATGCCGATGGCAAAAATATTGGCTATGATGTGCTGTTTCAGTCGCATGCTGTGACGTTGAAACCGGATATAAGTCTTCGGGCTATAGAAGTGATACAATACCCACAGCATGCCGATGAACTGTGAGCAGATGGTCGCAAGTGCCGCTCCCCGGATTCCCCAGTTCAGTACAAAAATGAAAATCGGAGCCAGAATAATGTTGCAGCCTACGGTCAGCATGGAAGAAAGCATGGCTTTTTTCGGATAACCGGTGGCACGCATGATGTTGTTAAGCCCGATCATGACGTAAGAAATCGGACTGCCCAATAAAATTACCTGCATAAAATCGCGGGCATACGGCAGGGTAGCTTCGCTGGCTCCGAAGAAAAAGAGAATCGGTTCCAGAAAGATAAATGCCAATCCGCCGTAGAAGATGGCATTAATGACACAAAGAATGGCTACGTTACCGAGAATATCTTCTGCTCCCTTTTTATCCTTTTGTCCCAGTCGGATGGAAGAAAGTGTGGCACCTCCTACGCCCACCAGTGTACAGAAGGCTACCAGCAGGTTCATCAGCGGAAAGGTAATGGCCAGACCGGAGATGGCCAGGGCTCCCACACCATGACCGATGAAAATACTGTCGATGATGTTATAAAGAGAAGTCAGTGTCATTCCGATAATGGCGGGGATGGAATATTCTACCAGCAGCTTCCCTACAGGTGCCTCGCCCAATATGTGCGGATTGTTTTCTTTCATGTCTGTTTGTTTATTTTAATTTCCAAAGTTAGGAATATGAAGCAATATTTTAGAACTTTGTACCGTTAAATCAAACTAAACATACCAATGGACAAAACTAAATGCGTAGCAGCACTTTTTGATTTTGACGGAGTAGTGATGGACACTGAGTCACAGTACAGCATCTTCTGGAATGAGGTGGGAAAGAAATACCATCCGGAATACGAGGAATTCGGAAAAATCATCAAGGGACAGACGCTGCGGCAGATTTACGACCGTTATTTTCAGGGAATGGAGCATGAACAGGCTGAAATTACAGAAGGCCTGAACCGTTTCGAGACGGAGATGCGCTATGAATATGTGCCGGGAGTGGCAGAGTTCATGCAGAGTCTTCGTGCTCATGGAGTGAAAATAGCCATAGTGACCAGCTCGAACGAGAAGAAAATGGCCAATGTGTATGCGGCACATCCTGAATTGAAGGACATGGTGGACCGGATACTCACAGCCGAGATGTTTCAGAAATCCAAGCCGGACCCCGATTGTTTTTTGCTTGGAGCCAAAGTTTTCGAAACTCTCCCGGCCAATTGCGTCGTGTTTGAAGATTCGTTCCATGGCATTCAGGCGGGAAACGCAGCAGGCATGCCTGTAGTGGGACTGAGCACCACCAATCCGGCGGAAGCCATTCAAAATCAGTGCGCCCGGGTGATTCCAGATTTCACCTGTTTTACGTATGAAGAAATGATGAACTTGCTGTAAGGCTTGTCTGATTCGGAAAAATCGGCTATTTTTGCGGAAATTTTACTAATTCAGAAGAAAACTATGGCAGGATATCTTTCTGGTGATACTCGTAAGGTAACGACTCACCGTTTGATTGAGATGAAACAGAGAGGTGAAAAGATTTCCATGTTGACCTCTTATGATTATACAATGGCGCAGATTGTAGACGGCGCAGGTGTGGATGTGATTCTGGTAGGTGATTCAGCTTCGAATGTGATGGCGGGTAACGTGACGACCTTGCCTATTACCGTGGAGCAGATGATTTATCATGGAAAGTCAGTAATGCGTGGTGTGAAGCGTGCATTGGTAGTGGTGGATATGCCATTCGGTTCTTATCAGGCAGACCCGTTTGACGGGGTACGCAATGCTATCCGCATCATGAAAGAAACACATGCCGATGCCCTGAAGCTGGAAGGCGGTGAAGAAGTCATCGACGTGATTCGCCGTATCATCGGTGCCGGAATGCCCGTGATGGGACACCTGGGACTGATGCCTCAGTCTATCAATAAATATGGAACTTATGGTGTACGCGCCAAAGAAGATGCAGAAGCTGAAAAGCTGATCAAGGATGCGCGTCTGCTGGAAGAAGCCGGATGTTTTGCCTTGGTACTGGAGAAAATTCCGGCAGCACTGGCAACCCGTGTGGCTCAGGAGCTGACTATTCCGGTTATCGGAATCGGAGCCGGTGGAGGAGTAGACGGACAGGTATTGGTAGTGACTGACATGCTGGGTATGACCAAAGGATTCAGCCCGCGTTTCCTTCGTCGCTATGCTGACCTGAATACCGTGATGACCGATGCTATCGGACATTATGTAGCCGATGTGAAAGCTTGTGACTTCCCTAACGAGTCAGAACAATACTAAGATTATCACTTATAAGCCGCAGATGCATGGACTGCAAAGTCCGGTTCTTCCGGACAATTTAAAAGTCGCAGTCTGTGCATCTGTGTTTTCTATCAGATGTAGAAAAAATGTGGAACAAGAATTTTAATCTTTTGCTCATCGCTAATTTTTTCCTGTATACGGCAGTGTATATGCTGTTTCCCGCACTTCATCACTGGATGGTGTCAGAAGGAGGGTATACGGGATTTCAGGCCGGAGGGGCCATAGCCATCTTTGGAGCTTCTCTTTTTCTTTTGGGAGCTTTCAATAATTACCTGGTCGATACGTTTAAGCGTAAGAATGTGTGTACGCGCAGCCTTCTGCTGCTGGCGCTTTTGGGATTGTTGTATCCATACGCCGGAGAGTGGGGGATGATCTTCCTTTTGCGTGTGCTTCAGGGAGCCTTGTTTGGGGTGGTACTGATGGCCATGGGAAGTACCCTGGTCATCGATGTAACTCCCAGCCAGTACAGAAACAAGGCCAGTGTGGTTTTCACCTGGTCGGGGGTACTCGGTATGCTGTGCGGCATCCTGTTGGGATATAATGCAGGCTGGTATCTTTCTTTCCAGCAGCAGATTTATCTTTTTGTGGGACTTTGTGCCCTTCCGGTCGTACTGGTTTCCATGGTGGAAGTCTGTTTCCGTGCTCCGTTGGACCTTCCGTTGCTGTCGTTCGACCGTTTTCTGCTTTTCCGTACCTTGATTCCGGGGCTGAACATGATGGTAGTTCCCTTCATTTTAGGGGTGCTGTTCAGCTCGATTTTCGATACTTTTTTCTACATTTGTATCATAGCCGGATTTATCGTCTTCCTGCTGCTGGACCGCGTGGTTCGCAAGCAAGTGAACGGCCGCCTGCTGAATGGTGTCGGACTGGTATTGATGTGCGTGGCAGTATGGCTGCTGGGCTGTTCCACCGAAAAAGGAATGCTGATGGGAGCCGGTTTTCTGACCGGATTGGGCATGGGTTTCTCCCTGCTTCAGTTCTTGCGGATGATGATACGTCTTCCTTTGCACTGTGAGCGCGGAACGGGCTATCACACCTATCAGTTGCTTTGGGAATCGGGCGTCATGCTGGGCGTGTTCTTCGGGAAATACACAGAAGACAGCTCCGGACAACAGTTCCGGGCTGCATCGTTCATTCTGCTGGCAGGCCTGTTGATTTATCAGGCAGTGGTGCACGGCTATTTCATGAAACGAATGAAGAATAGATAACTTAACTAATATAAAGAATATGGCAGACGACAAGAAAATTATCTTTTCAATGGTGGGAGTGAGCAAATCATTCCAGAACAACAAACAGGTATTGAAAGACATCTACCTATCCTTTTTTTATGGCGCGAAAATCGGAATCATCGGTTTGAACGGTTCCGGTAAGTCTACTTTGATGAAAATCATTGCCGGAATCGAAAAGAACTACCAGGGTGAAGTGGTATTTTCACCGGGCTATTCTGTAGGTTATCTGGCACAGGAACCTCAGCTTGACGACACGAAGACCGTGAAGGAAGTCGTGATGGAGGGAGTGCAGCAGGTGGTAGACACGCTGGCTGAATACGAAGAAATCAATCAGAAGTTCGGTTTGCCGGAGTATTATGAAGATCCGGAAAAGATGGACGCACTCTTTGCGCGTCAGGCCGAACTGCAGGATATTATTGACGCTACCGATGCGTGGAATCTTGACAGCAAACTGGAACGTGCGATGGATGCATTGCGCTGTCCGCCCGAAGACCAGCTGGTGAAGAACTTTTCGGGAGGTGAACGCCGCCGTGTGGCTTTGTGCCGTCTGTTGTTGCAGAAACCGGACATCCTGTTGCTCGACGAGCCGACCAACCACCTGGATGCAGAAAGCATTGACTGGCTGGAACAGCACTTGCAGCAGTACGAAGGAACGGTAATTGCCGTAACACACGACCGTTACTTCCTGGATCATGTAGCCGGATGGATTCTGGAGCTCGACCGTGGTGAAGGTATTCCTTGGAAGGGAAATTATTCAAGCTGGCTGGAGCAGAAGACCAAGCGTATGGAAATGGAAGAGAAGACGGCCAGCAAACGTCGTAAGACGCTGGAACGCGAGTTGGAATGGGTGCGCATGGCTCCTAAGGCTCGTCAGGCCAAGGGTAAGGCTCGTCTGAATTCGTACGACAAACTCTTGAACGAAGATGTGAAGGAGAAGGAAGAAAAGCTGGAAATCTTTATCCCGAACGGTCCGCGTCTGGGAAACAAAGTTATCGAAGCCAAGCATGTGGCCAAGGCGTATGGCGACAAACTGCTTTTCGACGACTTGAACTTCATGCTGCCGCCTAACGGTATTGTGGGAGTTATCGGTCCGAACGGTGCCGGAAAGACGACGTTGTTCCGCCTGATTATGGGATTGGAAAGTGTGGATAAAGGTGAGTTTGAAGTAGGAGAGACTGTGAAAGTGGCCTATGTAGACCAGCAGCACAAGGATATTGACCCGAACAAGACCGTATACCAGGTAATCAGTGGCGGTAACGACCTGATTCGTATGGGTAACCGCGATGTGAATGCCCGTGCATACCTGAGCCGCTTCAATTTCTCCGGTTCTGACCAGGAAAAACTCTGCGGTATGCTTTCCGGTGGTGAGCGTAACCGTCTGCACCTGGCCATGGCATTGAAGGAAGAAGGTAACGTGCTGTTGCTCGACGAGCCGACCAACGATATTGACGTAAATACCCTCCGTGCGCTGGAAGAAGGTCTGGAAGACTTTGCCGGATGTGCCGTAGTTATCAGCCACGACCGTTGGTTCCTCGACCGTATCTGTACCCACATCTTAGCTTTTGAAGGAGACAGTCAGGTGTTCTACTTCGAGGGTTCTTACACGGAATACGAAGAAAACAAGATGAAGCGTATGGGTAATGTAGAGCCGAAACGCGTACGTTATCGCAAGTTGATGGAAGACTAATTTTCCCTTATCAATAAATAAAAAGAGGCCTCTGACGGGAAACTGCCGGAGGCTTCTTTTATTTATAGAGTTGGAAAGTAACGTAAATTTAAATAGTGGGAGATAAATATTGGCTCTTGGATATTTTTCGTATCTTTGTATAAAGGCTTGAATTAAATAAGTATTTGCCGTTTCCCGTTATTCATTATTAATTGTCTAGTATGAAATATCCAATCGGAATACAGAATTTTGATTACATCATGGAAGACGGTTATGTCATCGATTGGAACAAGTATAAATAGAAACACATTAACTAATATGGAAAAGAAAATACCCTTTGCTTCTGATGTAATTTTGATTGATGCAGCTTTCCTTGACCGCGTGGGGAAGGATATGGCGGCACATTTCGCACCGTTGGTGGGGCGTGAACTACCTAAGGCTGATTTGGCCGTGTTGCTGGAGTGCCTGGTTTTGGATGCCGGAATTGAGCCGGGCAAGAATGAGATACAGGTAATTTTTGTGTATGATGAGGAGCATAGCCGGATGAATTTCTGCCTTCCTTCCGATTTGGAAAAAGAGGTTCACGGTATGGCATTCCAGAGCCGCCTGGGCGAGTTTGCGCTTTATGCTTTCCAGCCTTCGGATATGGCCCGTCGGGAGGACTTGTTTACGGAATCACTGCAACTGCTGACCGAATCGAAAGATGCACGCCGAATCATGCTGGTGCCCGATGAAGAGGGATATGGGACTGCTGTGGAGCAGCAGGCAGCAAAGATAAAGGGAAAAGATGGTGTGACGGTGTTCGGCATGAATCCTCCGTCACACGATTATGAATATTCCTTTGAAATGTTAGGATTTGCCATTCTTCAGTCGTTGGGCATCCGGGCAGAGGAACTTTAATCTTTGTGGAGGCATGTCGGATTTCCGTTTGAAAGCTTTCTATAGTGTGGCACGAAACCTTAGTTTTACCAAGGCTTCGCAGGAGTTGTTTGTGAGTCAGCCGGCAGTGACCAAGCATGTTAGGGAACTGGAGAGTCTCTATGGTGTGCGTCTGTTCGACCGGAAGGGAAATTCCATTTCGCTCACTGAGGCTGGAAAATTGCTGATGGAGCACTGCGAACGGATTCTGGACGATTACCGCAAGCTGGAGTACGACATGCACCAGTTGAACAATGAGTATGTGGGAGAGTTACGGTTAGGGGCCAGTACGACAATCTCACAGTATGTGCTTCCGCCTGTGCTGGCTGCTTTTACGGAGCGTTATCCCAAGATGAGTGTGTCATTGATGGATACCAATTCGCGCAATGTGGAGAAGGCTTTGCAGGAGCATACTATTGATGTGGGTATGGTGGAGGGAGTGTTCCGTCTACCCAGCCTGCGCTACGACCCGTTCTTGTGCGATGAACTGGTGTCGGTAGTTTGTCCGCGCGGCCACTGGGCCGGAAAGGAGGAGCTGACGCTGGAAGAGTTTGTCAGTGTGCCGCTGGTGCTTCGTGAGCGAGGTTCCGGCACGCTGGATGCCATTGAGATGGTATTGGCAGAGCAGGGGCTGAAGCTTTCTTCGCTGAACGTGCGGATGCACTTAGGCAGTACGGAAGGTATCAAGTCGTTCTTGCGGTGCAGTAACTGTATGGGCATTGTGTCAATCTGTGCTCTCGAGAGGGAACTGAAGGAAGGAGACTTTCAGGTGATTGACATTGAGGGCTTGCAATTCAAGCGGCATTTCTGTTTTGTATCGGCTCAGGGACAGGAGTCGGATACGGTATTGAATTTTATGCGTTTTGTCCGGCACTTCCTTTCTGGAAAGTAAAGGCCGGACAAAACGTGTCTTTTTATTTCTTTCCGAATTCAGGATCGATTTTCAGCAGGGCGGTAACGCCGAAGGTGGCCAGTGTGCACACCATAATCCAAATGAAGAACAGCTGGTAGCCTAAGGTTTCTTGCATCCAGCCGGCTATCATGCCCGGCAGCATCATGCCCAAGGCCATGAAGGCGGTACAGATGGCATAGTGCGAGGTCTTGTGTGTGCCGTTGGCAAAATAAATAAGGTAGAGCATGTAGGCCGTGAATCCGAATCCGTAGCCGAACTGTTCCACAAAGATGCAGCTGTTCACGATGATTAAGTTGTCGGGCTGGGCGTAACTCAGGTACACATAGACAATATCGGGCAGGGAGATGGCCCATACCATCGGCCAGAGCCAGCGGCGCAGTCCGTGGCGTGCTACGGCAATGCCTCCCAGGATACCTCCCAAGGTGAGACCGACAATGCCGAGCGTTCCTTGGGCAAAGCCTATCTGTGCCGTGGTCATGCCGAGTCCTCCTTGTTCCACTGGGTCGAGCAGGAAGGGAATGCCCATCTTGGCTAACTGTGCCTCGGGCAGGCGGTAGAGCAGCATGAACAGAATGGCGGTAAGCGCCTGTTCTTTCTGGAAGAAGGAACGGAAGGTGAGCAGGAAATCGGTCAGTATGCTCCGGGCTTCTCCTTGTCGGGCGACCGACGGACAGTCCTGGTCAGGACAGGGCAGTACGAAGGAATGGTAGAGCCACAGAGCCAGCAGGCAGCCTGCTAACGTGAAGAAGGTGATGCTCCAGGCGTACGATGTGCGTCCGGTCATTTCTTCCAGCCAGCCGGTCAGCATAATGAGCAGTCCTTGTCCGGCGATGGTGGCAAAGCGGTAGAACGTGCTGCGGATGCCCACGAAGAAGGCTTGCTGATGCGGGGTAAGGCCTAACATGTAGAAGCCGTCGGCGGCGATATCGTGGGTGGCAGAACTGAAGGCTACGAGCCAGAACACCGCCAATGTGGTCTGGAAGAAATGGCTGGTGGGGATGGTGAAGGCAATGCCGGCCAGTCCGGCACCCAGCAGCAACTGGGTAGTGACAATCCACCACCGCTTGGTGCGGAGCAGGTCGACAAACGGGCTCCACAGAGGCTTGATGACCCAGGGCAGGTTCAGCCAGCTGGTGTAGAGGGCCACCTCCGTGTTCGAGATGCCCATTCGTTTGTACATCACCAGCGATAAAATCATCACAGCTACGTAGGGAAGTCCTTCGGCAAAGTAGAGCGAAGGTACCCAGTACCAGGGAGAGCGTGTGCGCATAGTCGTTCGTTTTTAGTATAACTTACGGATTTCAGCTCCCTGGTAGTAATGCAGCAGAATCTGGTCGTAGGAATATCCTTTTTCGCCCATCACGGCAGCACCGATCTGACAGAGTCCCACACCGTGTCCCCATCCGGCACCGGTCAGTTCGAACCATTCGGGCACTCCGTTCACTTCCGGTCCCTTGTCGACTACGAATGCCGAGCTGAACAGGTGGGTAGGTGAGAGGGTGCGTCGTATTTCCAGTTCCTTTCCGATGGTCATTGTTTTCAGGGTTCCTACAATTTTCAGCCGGCTGATACGTCCCGATTTTCCACGCTTTACGGGGATAAGGTCGAGTATCTCCCCGTAGTCGCTCTTGGTATGCGTGGCAATGAGTTCGGCCAGTTCGGCTTGCGTGTATCTCACCTTCCAACGGTAGAAATCGTGTGTCTCCTGGTCGTAGTTGTTGAGTATCTGTGAAAGGATTTTCGGATCGGTGGTGTGGCAGAAAGACTCCGGACGCTGGCGTATCCATCGTTCGGCTTCTTCCTCTTGGGTGAGGTCGGACAGGGGGGCATCCGTGTCCAAGTCGCGCACGGCACTGAGGTAAGGATAATGCTTGTCTTCCCAGCAGTAGTTGAACTCTTCGGTCACTCCGCCGCAGCACTTCGAGAAACGGGCGTCGCAGATGGCATGCTTGTGCATGAGTACCTGGCCGCGTGTTTCCTTTACGGCTTCCACCACACTCTGGTTGGAGGCACGGGTAATGCCCTGGTAGCGCTGGCAATGGTCGTCGGCGCATACGTCGAAGATGGTATGGTCTTCGCGGTCGTACCAGCGGATGTATTCTGTTTCGGTCTTGAGGAAGGGGAAGAAGTTGCTGCCCTGTTTGCTGAGGGCCTTCCGTTTTTCAATCTGTGCTAAAAGCCAGCTTCGGGAGATGACGGCATGGGCTTTCAGGAACTCCAGGGAAGAAGTGGCGTTCATCTCGGACGAGATGACGCTGGTCAGGTAGTCTTCTGCCGGCACCTGGTTGATGGCGGTAATCTTTCCTTCGTCGACCACCAGACGCAGGGTGCCGAGGAAGGTTTGTGTTTCCTGGCGTTCCCAGTGGAAATTGATACCGATGGTTACGTCTTCGAGTGAGAAGGAGGCATCGTCTTCCAACGGGGTAAAGGTCAGCTCCCGGTACACGTTTCCGTTCCAGGAAATTCCTCCTTCGTCGAAGGATACACGTTGCTTGCCCGATACGGTTTCTCCTTTGGCCAGAAACTTGGCATTGAGTGTAAAGGCTATTTCAAGGGCATTGACGATGCCCACGTTAATTTCAGGTTCTTTCATGATGCTTAATGTGTTACTTCGTGGTAGATTTGGCGGAGCGTGTCAGCGTCCAGTTTTTGAAAATCTTCTTCGCGGGCTGTCACAAGGATGCCGGCCATATCGAGGGCGCCGGGACTGACTATCAGCTGTGCGTCGCCTTCAGCAGTGTAGCACTGCGGACGATGGGCTGTGCGCGGAATGTAGACGGTGACAAATCCGTAGCGCGGGTTGTTCCAGGCAAAGAGGTTGTAGCGTGGCTCGGTTTCTCCTTCGTGCAGGGGCAGGCTGTACAGGTAGCTGTCAATCAGCCGTACACCAGTGGCCAGTCCTCCCTGGGTAATGAAGGCCCGTATCGGACAGAAGTATCCTTCGATGTCGTAGGCGATGCAGGATTTGCCGTCGGAGAGGGGTTCGAAACCTTTTTCTACCGCTGTGCTCATCAGTTTCTCCCATTGGTGGATGAGGGGCACATCTTCCTGGCGTACGGCCTGGAAATGGAAGTGGTCGGGGGCAGAAGCACCGCATTTGGCTCCGTTGTAGAATACGGTGTAGCCGCTGGCGAAGTTCTTCTCCAACCAGTTGATCAGGCGTTCGGGCAACCGGCGCGAAGTCTTGTCGGCCAATGTCTGCCACTGGTGACTTTCCGTGGAGATGGTGAGGTGTCCCGGCAGGATGGGGTAAGGATTCAGTCGCAGGCTGAAAGGTTCGTCCAGCTGGATGCGGACAGACTCTTGCTCTTCCGGCTTGTGGCTCAGGCAGAGGAAGCAGGGACGGGCAGCGATGGAAGCCTTGTCTACTTTGGCACAGGTGGAAACGGCGCGTGCCGGATTGAACTGCACGGTGATGTCGTTCGTTCCGAGTGAAAGTGTACGGGTCTGTACGTGTGCCAGTGCTTCGTGGTTTTTGTGGGCCAGTGGCCATATGTCGAGCTGGTGACGGATGAAGGTTTCGGCAGAAGCCGCAGGGGCTGCATCTTCCCATGAAAGAGGGTGACGGAGCAGGGCCTGGCGTTTCCGTATTTCCAGGGTACGCAGGCTGTCTTTGTAGCTGTTGTTTTGGTTCTGCTTCTCGATGCTCAGGGCTGCGTCGGAATTGCCTTCCCAGCGACGGCACAAATAAAGTACGTCGTAGATACGTCCGATGCGGTATTCCCGGGAGAAAGCCAGTCCTAACGCATAATCTTCGCCATAGCTGGTGTTCGGTACACGGATTTTCCGCAGCAGCGGTGTGAAGAAAGCACGCGGGGCTCCCAGTCCGTTGATGCGAAGCGCGTTGTTGTGTCCGTTGGTATCGGTCCATTCCTTGTGGTCGATGACGCCCGGCGGTAATGTTTCCAGTTGGAAGTTGGTCATGCGGTAAGAGCCGATGACCATGGCGCAGCGTTCCCGGCGGAACTTGTCGACAATGGTCTGGAGGGTAGACGGACTGCTGTACAAGTCGTCGCTGTCGAGCTGTACGGCAAAGCGTCCGCAGAGAGGGTGATGCACACCCAGGTTCCAGCATCCGCCGATGCCCAAATCGTCACGTTCGGGAATGAGATGAATCACTTTTTCGTTTCCGGCGTATTGGTCAATGCACTCCGTGGTACCGTCGGTAGAATGGTTGTCGATGACAATCAGGTTGAACGGGAAGTCTGTTTCCTGCTTCAGTACCGATTCAATGGCGTCGGCAATGGTACGGATACGGTTGCGCACGGGGATGATGACCGAAGCCTCGTATGCAAACTCGCCTTCCGACAAATCGATTTCGCGCTCCACCGGGGGCAGGAAGGCATGAATATTTTTCAGGTAATAAGTAAATGCCGTTTCCCGTTCCAGTTGTACGCTCCGGTTGCGCGGGTCTACGTAGTCAAACTGTTTTTCGCCCGACAGGCGGGTGTCTTCTTCAATTTCGGTATAAAGGAACTCACGTATGTGTGTCAGTTCGTATTTCTGTGAAAGTGCCAGCCGCACGGCATACAAGGCAGAATACTGGTATTCGGGCTGGTGAGTGATGGTGTCAAACGCTTCCTGCAAGGCAGCCGTTTTGAAGAGCAGCACCGAGCCGAAGTCAAAGTCATCGCGCACGCTTCCCGGCTGGTAGTCGATGACCGGATGAGGCTTTCGCACTCCCTCTGTCACCTGATAATGGTCGGCATAAACCATGCCCGATTCCGGTGCGGCTAAATAGTCGCACATGCGCTCCAGTGCCATATAGCCCATATCTAATGTGTGGGGCTTGGTATAAATAAGGAGGTAGGGAGTGCGGGTGAGGGCAAGCATCTGTCGGATGCCTTCGGTATGCTGAAAGGAGAAAGAGGGAAGAAAATGGCATTTCTCCGTAGGAATGTCGTTGTCCTCCGGATGGTCAGTTAGTAAGAATATCTGGTCTGTTCGGGAACTCTCCGTCAGGCCTTTGATGGTTTTATTCTGCTGGTTATCACTTCCGTATAAAAGGAAGCAAGTTACTTGGTTATTCATAATTTAATACATTTATACGTACAAAGATAGGCAATATATCTTATTTTTTCCCTAACTTTGTACGCTAAATATGTGGAATATGCGCAGTGCTTTCGTTTAAGGAACCGGGAATGTCTCAGTACTTCCTCGAAAGTACTCTAGTACTTCCTTGGCAGTACTCCAGTACTTCAGGGGAAGTACTCCAGTCCTGACAAGGGAGGACTGGAAATGAGTAAAAGCCTGTGGCATAAAGAAGTAAAGAGCGCTATGACGAAAAAAACTCCTTTATTAGGCAAAACATTGGGCGAGCTGAAAGCCATTGTGCAGGATTTGGGAATGCCTAAATTTACTGCCGGGCAGATTGCATCGTGGCTGTACGACAAGAAAGTAGGCTCCATTGAAGAGATGACAAACCTTTCGCTCAAAAACCGTGAGCGGCTGATGGAGAACTACGAGGTGGGAGCCAGTGCACCGGTGCATGAGATGCGTTCGGTAGACGGAACGGTGAAATACTTGTTCTGTACGCCCGAAGGTGATTACATAGAATCCGTATATATTCCCGATGACGACCGGGCTACTTTGTGCGTGTCGTCACAGGTGGGATGCAAGATGAACTGTAAATTCTGTATGACCGGAAAGCAGGGATACACGACCAGCCTGACAGCTGCACAGATTCTGAATCAGATTTATTCGGTGCCGGAACGGGATACGCTGACCAACGTGGTGTTTATGGGCATGGGCGAACCGTTCGACAACCTGGACGAAGTGCTGCGTGCCTTGGAAATCCTGACTGCCGATTATGGCTACAAATGGAGCCCGAAGCGTATCACGGTTTCTACCGTAGGACTGCGGAAAGGGCTGGAGCGTTTCCTGGAAGAAAGTGACTGCCACCTGGCCATCAGTCTGCATTCTCCTTTCCCTTCCCAGCGCAGGGAACTGATGCCGGCAGAGAAGGCTTTCTCCATTACCGAGATGGTAGAGATACTTCGTCGGTATGATTTCAGCAAGCAGCGCCGTCTGTCTTTTGAATACATTGTGTTCAAGGGGGTGAACGACAGCCTGATTTATGCCAAGGAACTGGTGAAGTTGCTCCGTGGACTGGACTGCCGGATGAACCTGATTCGTTTTCATGCCATCCCGAACGTGGATTTGGAAGGAACGGATATGGAGTCGATGATTGCTTTCCGTGATTACCTGACACAGCACGGCTTGTTTGCCACCATTCGCGCTTCACGCGGAGAAGATATTTTTGCGGCTTGCGGCATGCTTTCCACCGCCCAGCAGCAGGCAGAGAAAAAAGAGAAAGAAAGTGAAACCTTTTAATACAAGAAACATAATGAAACGAATGACATTTTACTTTGGGATGGCCCTGGCGGTGCTGTCGCTTGCTTCCTGCCGTAACGGGGGGAAGAGTATCATTACTCCGGTGTCAAGCGGACGTCCGTATGAAGTGATGGTGGTGGCCGATGACAAATGCTGGATGAGTCCGGATAGTGCACTGTTTCATGTGCTGGATACGGATGTGCCGGGATTGCCTCAGGCTGAACGCTCTTTCCGTATTTCGCGTGTGCGGCCTGACTTTTTTGACCGTTCGGTGCGTCTGTTCCGTAACATCATTATCGTAGATATTCAGGACATCTATACGCAGCCCAAATTCAAGTATACGCGTGATGCCTATTCGTCTCCGCAGATGATTATGACTATTCAGGCACCTAACCAGAAGGAGTTTGCAGACTATGTTTCGAAAAACGGTCAGGTGATTATTGACTTCTTTACCCGTGCCGAAATGAACCGTCAGGTGAAGTTGCTGGAGAAAAAACACAATGAAACACTTTCGGCCAAGGTACAGAGTATGTTTGATTGCGACATCTGGATGCCGGTGGAAATGGAGTCGTACAAGCAGGGTGAGAATTTCCTGTGGGCTTCGAGCAACCTGAATGACTTGAACTTTGTGATGTATGCCTATCCGTTCCGCGACCACGATACGTTTACCAAAGAGTATTTCATTCATAAACGTGACTCCGTGATGAAGGTCAACCTGCCAGGTGCGCGTGAAGGTATGTACATGGAAACAGCCGATTCTATCTTTGTCGAGACGCGCAACATTGCCGTGAAGGGAGACTATGCATTCGAGGCCCGCGGATTGTGGGAAATGAAGAACGATGCCATGGGTGGTCCGTTCGTATCGCATGTGCGGGTAGACCGTGACAATGCACGGGTTATCGTGGTGGAAGGTTTTGTCTATAACCCGGGTAAGCTGAAACGTGACCAGATTCGAAAGCTGAACGCGGCGTTATATACACTGAAGCTTCCTTCAGAAAAAGAAGTGTCGGAGATTCCGGTAGACAATTCCATCTCGGAAGAACAAATCAAACAAGAAGCTGAACAGAATAAGCAATAAATATGGAAAATCGTAAAATTAGAGTGGGAATCACTCATGGAGATATAAACGGGGTAGGCTATGAAGTGATATTGAAGACTTTCTCTGACCCCACCATGCTGGAACTTTGTACGCCGGTGGTGTACGGTTCTCCCAAGGTTGCTGCGTATCACCGCAAGGCCATGGAGATACAGACCAGTTTCAGCATTGTAAATTCTGCTGAAGAGGTGCAGGACGGAAGGGTGAACGTGGTGAACTGCATAGAAGAGGAGTTGAAGGTGGAACTGACCAAGCCGACTCCCGAAGCAGGAAAGACGGCACTGGCTGCACTGGAAAGAGCGTTGGCTGATTACCGGGAAGGCCTGTTCGATGTGCTGGTGACAGCTCCTATCAACAAGCATACCATCCAGTCGGATGCGTTCCATTTCCCGGGACATACGGAATACATTGAAGAACGTGTAGGTGAAGGACAGAAGGCCTTGATGATTCTGCTGAAAGGTGATTTCCGTGTGGCACTGGTGACAGGCCATGTACCCGTGCGTGACATTGCCGGTGAATTGACCAAAGAACTGATTATGGAAAAGATGGAGATTTTCCATCGTTCACTGAAGAAAGATTTCGGCATCGACAATCCGCGTATTGCCGTGTTCTCACTGAATCCTCATGCGGGAGACAACGGACTGTTGGGAACGGAAGAGCAGGAAGTGATTATTCCGGCCATGAAGGAAATGATAGCTCGTGGCGTGCAGTGCTTCGGGCCGTATCCTGCCGATGGTTTCATGGGCTCAGGCAATTATACGCATTTCGACGGTATTCTGGCTATGTATCATGACCAGGGACTGGCTCCGTTCAAGGCACTGGCCATGGATGAAGGTGTGAACTTCACTGCCGGTCTGCCTATCGTACGTACTTCGCCTGCTCACGGTACGGCATACGATATTGCCGGAAAAGGCATTGCTTCGGAAGATTCTTTTCGTCAGGCAGTGTACGTGGCCATGTGTTCCGCAACCGTGCCTGGGAAAAAGAAATCAGTGCCCGTCCGTTGCGCAAGCAGTATTATGAGAAACGAGATGACAGTGATAAACTGAAATTAGACAGTATAGAAGAGGAATAACATGAAGTTTGCAATCATATCAGCCGGGGAAGGTTCCCGGCTGGCACAAGAAGGAGTTCAGTTGCCCAAACCACTGGTGCAACTGAACGGTATGGCCATGATTGACCGTCTGATTCACATCTTTGCGAAGAACGGAGCAGAAGAAGTGGTGGTCATTATCAACAATGAGGTGGCTTTGACAAAGGAACACCTGAGCAAGCTGGAAAAAACATCGGAAGTGCCTTTGCGGGTTATTGTCAAGACGACACCCAGTTCCATGCACAGTTTTTACGAACTGAGCCGTTACCTGAAGGATGACCGTTTCTGTCTGACTACGGTCGACACGATTTTCCGGGAAGAGGAGTTTTCACGTTTTATTGACGCTTTCAAGGCGTTTGAAGGGGATGGCATGATGGCCGTTACGGATTACATCGACGACGAAAAACCATTGTATATCGGTACGGACGAAGACCGCAATATTACCGGTTTCTATGATACTTTGCAGCCTGATACGCGTTACATTTCAGGGGGAATCTATTGCCTGTCGCCCAACTCAATCGTGACATTGGAGAAATGTATGGCGCAGGGTATGTCGCGCATGCGTAATTTTCAGCGTCAGCTGGTAGCCGACGGCCTTCGGCTCAAGGCTTATCCTTTCTCAAAGATTTTGGATGTGGACCATGCGGGGGACATTGTAAAAGCAGAGGCTTTTTTGAACGGACAAGATTAAAAACAGAATAAACCAATATTGATTTTTTGCGTAAAATCTAGAAATAAGAATAACAAGATAGAATGTGTAAAAGAGGAGAGAAGATTCGGGTGGTTGGTGTGAGCCGTGGTAATGAATATTCCCCGAATCACGTAGACAATGATGCGGCAATCCTTCGGCTTGCGGCAGAAGCATTGGAGAGAATGGGGTGTGAGGTGACAATTTATCCGGAAAAGGAATTTGTTGCTCAGAACATAGAGGGTGAATTTATTTTCGACATGGCTCGCGACCGCGCCACCATTGAGCGGTTGAAAAAACTGGAAGACGGGGGTGCCCTGGTGGTGAACTCTGCGTATGGCATTGACAACTGTGTCCGTCAGCAGATGACGGAGCTGCTGGTGGCAAATGAAGTGCCACATCCCCGGAGCTTTATTATTTCTACTGATGAGAAGTTTACTCCTTCCGTGTTCCCTTGCTGGATTAAGCGAGGCAATTCGCATGCCATGGTGAAAGAAGACGTGGTGTACGTGGAATGTCGGGAAGAAGCAGAAGTGGTGATGGCCGATTTCCGGAAACGGAACATTCCGGTGGCAGTAGTCAACGAACACCTGGTGGGAGATTTGGTGAAGTTCTACGGGGTACAGGGAACGAATTTCTTTTATACCTTCTATCCAACGGAACAGTCACACAGCAAGTTCGGACTGGAAGCCATCAACGGAGCCACGAGAGGTTTCCCGTTCGATGTCAAGCAGCTTCAGGCATACGCCAACAAGGCAGCCGAGGTGCTGAATGTGCCTGTATACGGAGGCGACTGTGTGGTATCGGCTACCGGTGAAATCCGCATCATCGACTTTAACGACTGGCCCAGCTTTGCCCGTTGCCGTGAAGAAGCCGGACCGGAAATCGCCAAGTGTATCTATAATCGTATTATCCACAAATTAGAAAAATAATGAGTACGGAGAAAAAAGGAGTAGAGGCTTCTTTCAAGTCCATGGATACAGAAGAGTTTCTGGACATCCATTTCAATCGCCCAATAGGTTATGTGTGGGCGTTGTTTTTCCAGCGTTTCGGGGTACATCCCAATGTAGTGACCATCCTGTCCATCATTTTAGGCGTAGCGGCAGGAGTGATGTTTTATTATCCCGACATGACGCATACGCTGATTGGTATTTTCCTCTTGATATGGGCCAACCATTATGATAGTTGCGACGGGCAGCTGGCACGTATGACCGGCAAGAAAACCCGCTGGGGACGTATGCTCGACGGATTTGCCGGTGACCTTTGGTTTATCACCATCTATGTCGCCATCTGTCTGCGTCTGATGAACCAGCCGCTTCCTTTCCATCTGGGAGAAGCTTCCGGACAGACCTGGAGCATATATATATGGCTGATAGCCTGGTTCTCAGGTACGGTGTGCCATAGCAAGCAATGCACGCTGGCCGATTATTACCGTAACATCCACTTGTTCTTCCTGAAGGGAAAGGCAGGTAGTGAGCTGGATAACTTCAAACAGCAACGTGAGATTTTCCATAGTCTGCCGTGGAAAGGCAACTTCTGGTGGAAGGCCTTCTTGTATTTTTATGGCAACTATACCCGCAAGCAGGAACAGATGACTCCCAACTTCCAGCGTTTCTACGCCTTTGTGCAGGAACGTTACGGTGACAACATTCCTCAGGAGTTGCGCGATGAGTTCCGTGCCTTGAGCTTGCCGTTGATGAAGTACACCAACATCCTGACATTCAATACCCGCGCGATAGCCCTTTACATCAGCCTGCTGATAGGAGAACCGTGGTTGTATTTCATTTTCGAGATGGTGGTGATGACCAGTCTGTTTGTGTACATGCGTCGTCGTCATGAGGCATTGTGTGCATATCTTTACCATAAATACGCCAAGTGATGAAGGAAAAGTTTCGGAATATATTCTGGTTTTTCGGCATCTTTGCCATTGTGGTTATGCTCTGCACGTTCGATATGGACTATCAGGAGTTGTGGCAGAACTTGCGCAAGGCAGGGGTGTGGTTTCCGGCCGTGATTCTTCTGTGGGTGTTCATCTATTACCTGAATGCCTGGTCATGGTATGTCATTATCCGCGACGGGAAACATGCCAAGGTGCCCTTCTGGAAGGTCTATAAGCTGACCGTATCCGGTTTTGCCCTGAACTATGCCACTCCGGTGGGACTGATGGGCGGTGAGCCGTACCGAATCATGGAGCTTACGCCTTACGTAGGTGCTAGCAAGGCCACCTCGTCGGTTATTCTCTATGTGATGATGCACATCTTTTCTCATTTCTGGTTCTGGCTGGTATCGGTCGTCTTGTTTGTGATTTTTGAACCGGTGAACTGGGGGATGGGGATCATGCTCTCGGTGGTGGCTTTCTTCTGCCTGCTGGCCATTTATTTCTTTATGAAAGGCTATCGCAACGGAATGGCGGTACGCACGTTCAAGCTGTTGTGCCGTCTGCCTTATGTGAAACGCTGGGCCAGCCGTTTCCTGACTGAAAAGAGAGAGACGCTGGAACGCGTGGACGCACAGATTGCCGCACTTCACAAGCAGCGGAAAAGCACGTTCTACGTGGCATTGGGACTGGAGTTCATGGCGCGTATTGTGAATTGTGCCGAAGTGTTCTTTATCCTGAACATTCTGACCGACCATGTGAGCTTCCTGTCCTGCATCCTGATTATGGCCTTCACTTCCTTGTTTGCCAACCTGTTCTTTTTCTCGCCCATGCAGCTTGGGGCACGCGAGGGAGGATTTGCACTGGCGGTAGGAGGGCTGGCCATTCCGAGTGCGTTTGGCATCTATACGGGACTGATTACCCGTGTGCGTGAATTGATATGGATTGTAATTGGCGTGTTGCTGATGAAAGTCGGCAACGGCACCCCAAATAAGACAAAAGATGAGTAAACTGACAGATGTAAAAGGCGTAATCTTTGATTACGGAGGAACTATCGATACGAACAGCCGCCACTGGGCGGAAGTGTTGTGGAGCAAGTATGAAGAATTTCAGGTGCCGGTGGACAAGGCGAGTTTCCGTGAGGCATACGTGCACGGGGAACGTACGCTGGCCCGTGTGCCGCTGGTCAAGCCGGAACATAATTTCCACGATGTGCTGCGCATCAAGACCGACATTCAGATGAAGTACTTGGTGGAACAAGGCAAGCTGGACGGAGAAGAAGCCCGCCGGGAAGACTATGCCGGGAAAGTGGCCGACAGCTGCTACCGCTATGTGCTGGACGTGCTGGAACACACCCGTCCCGTAGTGAAGTCACTTTCCGAACGCTACAAGCTGGTGCTGGTATCCAACTTCTACGGGAATATCCAGACCATCCTGAAAGACTTCGGCTTGTTTGATTTCTTTGCCGGCATCATAGAATCGTCGGTAGTGGGAGTACGCAAGCCCGATCCTGCCATCTATCGGCTGGGTGTGGAAGCCATGGGGCTGCCTGCCGGAAATGTGCTGGTGGTAGGCGATTCCTTCTCCAAGGACGTGGTGCCCGCAAAGGCTGTCGGCTGCAAGGTGGCCTGGCTGAAAGGTGAAGGCTGGGGCAACGAAGAAATGGATGAAACACTTCCGGATGTAATCATCACCGACTTGCCGGAACTTTTGTCGTATGTATAAAGGAGGGGCAAGGATGAAGAAAAAAGGAATTGCCCTGGTGGAACGCCAATACCTGTTCCCCTTTGTACTGATTACCTCACTCTTTTTCCTGTGGGGATTTGCCCATGCCATTCTGGACGTGCTGAACAAGCATTTTCAGGAACTGCTCACCATCACCCGTACCCATTCGGCCATGATTCAGGCCACGATGTACATGGGTTATTTCATCATGGCCATTCCGGCCGGATTGTTCATCAACCGTCACGGATACCGTAAGGGTGTGGTGCTTGGATTGTTGCTCTACGGAATAGGCTCGTTGTTGTTCATTCCCGGACAATATATAGCTTCGTTCAATATGTTCCTGTTCTCGTTATTCGTCATCGGATGCGGACTAACCTTCCTGGAAACGGCCGCCAATCCGTATGTGACGGAGTTGGGAGCACGGGAAACGGCTGCCAGCCGACTGAATTTCGCTCAGTCATTCAACGGGCTGGGATGTATCTTTGCACCGATTCTGACCGGTCTCTTGCTTTTCTCTGACGAAGACAAAGGAGCAAGCGGTAATGTGGCCCTCCCGTATGCCGTAATGGGAGTGATTGTCCTGCTGGCTGCGCTGGCCTTTATGCGCGTACGTCTGCCGGAAATTCCTCATGAAGAAGAGGTGGATAGCGAAGGTCATCGCGTAGGTTTGTGGGCGCATAAGCTTTTTGTGTTCGGACTGGTAGCACTGTTTGCCTACGAGGTATCCGAGATTTCCATCAATAGTTTCTTTATCAACTACGTGACAGAGGTTGGCTGGATGAATGCCCGCGATGCCTCGCTGGTGCTTTCGTTCGGTGGATTGGGACTGTTCATGGTAGGGCGTTTCGTGGGAAGCTGGATTATGCGCCGTGTCCGTGCCGAGAAGATGCTCTTCTGGTGTGCTACGGGAACGGTTATCACTACGCTGCTGGTGATTTTGGATTTAGGCTCCGTGTCGTTCGTAGCCCTGCTTTGCGGCTATGCCTTCGAAGCCATTATGTTCCCCACCATTTTTGCCCTTTCCCTGAAAGGTTTGGGCAGTCATACGAAACGTGCCTCTTCTTTCCTGATGATGTCGCCGGTGGGCGGTGCCGTAGGTCCGGTACTTATGGGACTGGTAGGAGACTACGCCGATATGCACTGGGCGTTCGTTGTACCTTTCGTCGGCTATGTAGTGGTGTGGTTCTATGCCCGCCACATGATGCAGCAGAAAAACTAATACCGCTTTCCTTTACGGAAAGCATATATAAAAGAAGCGCGGAACTCTTCAGTCTCTCCCGACACCGTGAGAGTTCCGCGCTTCTGCGGTTAGTGATAATTATAGTAAGTTATTTGTTTTGAGGAGCCAGTGGATGTGCCGGACATGCATTCGGGCAGCATGGGGCGGGCATGTGTCCCGGATGGACTGTTCCGGCGTGTCTCATCGGGAAATGGCCTTTGTGAAATCTGCCCGGGCGCTCCATGCTGAACACCTTTCCCAGCTGCCGGGCGTTCAGAATCTTCTTGAACGAAGCATAGTACTTCTTCTGGGTGTCGAGCACCTTCTGCCGGATTTCAAAACGTTTCTCCATGTCCTGCTGAATCTGTGCGTCGGTACGTTCGTACGGCTTTACCTGATTTTCTTCCGGAGCCGGACGGCAGTCCTTCAAGGCCGTCAGGTATTCCTTGTAGAGAGAGGTGAACTGAGCCAGTTTGTCATCGTCCAGCATCAGTTGTTTTCCCATACGCTGAGCCTGTGCTTCCATACGTTGTTCCGGAGTGAGTTTTACCTTGCAAGGCTTTTCGGCTTTTTCCGGACAAACCTGAGGTGCAGCATTTTGTGCCATCACGCTTCCAAAACCTAAACATACGGTAAGAATCAATGTAGATAATAAATGAGTTGTTTTCATTGTAGTCAAAATTTAAAAGTGAATAATCATTTTCAGTGCACTTACGGCTTTAAGACAATGAATCCCTCTTGTGGTTTATTGGGAAAATGCTTTTTTAACATTTTAGGAGATTTAATTTTTGAAGTGTGAAATTCTCTGCTGAGAATGTGGGAAATGTGTAAACTTACTTAGATAAATGAGAATTTAGCAAACTTCGGATCAGGGTATGTAAAATGCTTAGGCGTTTGAATTAAAACTCTTTGACGTTTCAGTTAAAACGCCAAAGAGTTTTGAAACGAATGCACTTGCGTTTCAAGTCAAACGTCCTTGCGTTTTTTAGAGGAGTGCAATCAATTCTTTTTTATTCTTAGAGGATATGGTAAATATCACTGAATCAGCATGCTCTCAACTTCTGACAGATTTCCGTCTGTTTTCTCGGGAGTGATGTGAAGCAGACGGGCCAGCAAGGAATAAATCGATACATTTCGGAACTTCGGAGCTTCGTATCTTTTCTTGAAATCCGGTCCGCATGCCCGGAACATTACCTGCATATCGTCGTAGGTCGGGTCAAATCCATGGGCACCTGGCAGCGTCTTGTTGCCTTCCTCCACTAGCCAGCCTAAATCAGGCAGTACGATGATGTCGCCCACACGCGGATTGCTTCCATAGTTCAAATAAGCAGGAATATCTTCTTTTTTCCATACCCGTACGTGATTCAGTCCCTGTAGTGCCTGATACACGGAGTCGCGGTATTCCGGTTTCGTATAAATCTGTGCCGGAAGATTCCCGTCAATCAAGGAATACCATTTTTCGTTCAACAGGTGCTTGATGGGTACAAAGCGGTCTGCGCTGACAGTCGCCATTCCGTGGTCGGACGTCACAATCAGGTTGATGTCCTTTCCGAAAGGTAAGCTTTGAAGTCCTTCCCATAAGTATTTCATTAGGGCATCCAGCTCTTCCACGCAGCGGCGTGTTTCCTTGCTGTGCGGACTATAAGTGTGTCCGTAGGTATCAGAATCTTCGAAATAAATCATAACCAACTGGGGACGTTCTTCTTCCGGCAGCTTCAGCATTCTCAGTGCCTCTGCCACACGCTCCGTCTGGGTGAGCCGGGGTTTCTGGTCGTATACGTGATAGTAGGTGGGGTGCTGTCCTTTTACGGCAATGTCAGAGCCTACCCAGTAGATGTTTCCCGTTTTGATGCCCTGCTTCTGTGCGGTAATCCAGATGGGTTCTCCGCCATAGTAGGACGCATCGTTGCGGGTTTTCAGGTTGCTCATTTTGTAAAGCTCCTGGCGCTGAGGGTCCCAGAATGTGTTAGCCACAATGCCGTGGTGGTCGGGTACCAATCCCGTAGCAATGGTGTAATGGTTGGGGAAGGTTTTCGAAGGGAATGATGGAATCATGGTGGCCTTTACACCTTCGCGAGCCATCCGGTCGAAGAACGGTGTGTCGTACATTTGCGGATAATCCCAGCGGAACCCGTCGAGGGATACAATGACGGTGTAGTGCTTTCCGGCCCAGATAGAGAGGCAGATGCACCACATTATACACAGCGAGATAAGTTTTTTCATAAGTCTGGTTATTGTTAGAGGGTGATAAAAAAGAAAGGTGTATTGCCGTTCTTTTGTGGGCAATACACCTTTTATGTAAAGGGTTAGTCTTTCATTAGAAAGTCAGTCTTACACCCACCTGGCAGTGCCAGCGTGAGCTGATGTCGCTCTTCTGGATTTCAGCTTTGTTGTAAGAGAATACTGCATTTCCAGTAGTTTTGTCGAAGTATTCCAATGTCAGCGGAGAGAGGTTGTAAGCTGATTCATAGCTTGCACCCCATTTCTTATTCAGCATGTTGGCAAAGTTAATGATATCGAATGTAAATTCCAGTTTGCCCATACCCTGAATATTGTAAATGGTTTGTGCCAGATGCAAATCAATTTCATGCTCCCAGTTGCTTAAGTTAGAGTTGCGTTCAGCATACTGACCTCTGTGGTTCTTTGCATAGCTGTCGTTCTCAATCCATTGTTTGAAGGCAGCGCGGCTTTCTTCGGCTGTCATAGATAAAGCTTCACCATCTTTGTCAACTCCAGTGAAGACCATTTTGCTCAATTCTTCATCAGTCGGGATGTATAACAAAGAGTTGCCTGAGAATCCGTCTCCGTTAAAGTCCGACTTTTCATTCATTGTTAAACTATAGCGGCTTCCTGAGAATCCATTATAGATTACAGAGATTGTAGTGCTTGTCCAACCATTCCAGTATTTGGGACTGTTGTAAGAAGCCTGAACCATTACACGGTGAGGAATGTCAAACTTAGAGAAACCAAGTTCATTCTGTGAGTTAGTATCTACTGAGTAGTTATATTTCCAGTTAGAATAAGCTACAGAACTTGTACCATCATTTACTGATTTAGCATGACCAAAGGTATAAGATGCTGATAAATCCAAGCCAAAGTTGAAATGTTTTTCCAACAATGCAGATAAAGCGTATGTATATCCTTTGTTGGTATTTCTCAGATTGATGATGCTATAGTAGGCACTTTTTGTATTACTATATTTAGGTGCTGCAGAAGCTTCTACTCCAGGGACTACATATACTTTTTCGCCAGTATTGACTGCGGCAAGATTTTCAAAGAATACATTATTCATGGTCTTTGAATAGATACCTTCCAACGTCATTTTTACATCACCTGGCAACATCTGTTCCAATGCAAGATTTGCACGGAATACTTGCGGGTATTTGAAGTCTTTAGATACAGTTACAATATCCGGGCTGAAATAACCACTTCCAGAATTCATGGCTCCTTGAGGGTCATTGGCATAATCACCTAAGTTAGGAGCTATATTCAGATAGTTTCCTTCTGCATCTTTTTTATTAATGGTTGTTCCTTTCATTTCCATACCTGTGTTGTTGAAAGCATTTGACAACCATACAAATGGCACGCGACCAGTAAAGATACCTACACCACCGCGCAACAGAGTCTTATGTGAGTCGTTAGTGTACCAACGGAAACCTACACGCGGTGAGAACAAAACTTTAGCACTTGGGTTTTCGCCCACACGTGCATTGAAACCTTGCTGTGCTGCATATTCATTGAAAGTTGGGTTTTCAGTCGGATTGTTGAAAATTACCGGAATATCAATACGGAGACCGTATGTCAAGTTGAAGTTATTGCTGACATCCCATTTATCTTGTGCGTAGAAACCGAACTGACCAGATTTCATGGCAGGAGCCCATTGTGTATCACCTCCAGTCAATTCTGGGTCAGTATATTTATAAGAATACTGGTAGGGCTTATCTTGCATGAATAAGTCAAGTGAGTTATAATACCAAGAACCGTTTACAGCCTGGATGAACAGGTTCTTCATACGGTAGATTTCATTGTGTGTACCGAATGTCAGTGTATGGTTACCCAAATACCATGAAAGGTTATCTTCGAATGTATAGATGTCCTGATCCAGATAGTTGGCACCAGAAGAATATTCTGTACCGATGTTTACTGTAATATTGGTTTTTTGGTCATAACCTTTTACATTCTTAATCTGTACAGTGGGACCTTGATAAGCTACATCACGGTGGTCACGAATGAAGCTGGCAGAAGCACGGAACTCGTTGTACAAATTCTGTCCCAAATGAGAAGTTAACTCTGCTACGATAGAATTTGTTTTGTTGTTCATGCGGTAACCACTATTGGTGAACATGTAAGTTTTTGAGTCTACTCCGTAGTTGTCGTCGTATGAGTTGTTGTGCTGGTAACGTAAAGCCAATTTGTGGTTCTGGTTGATGTTCCAGTCAATACGAGCCAGCAAGCCGAATGATTTGTTGTCAATGTTAGGCTGTCCGTATCCTTCTTGAATACCGGTTAGTTTTGCATATTGGTCAGCAATCTGTTTGGCTACATCGTTGGTGATATAGCTGTCGGTATATCCTGGATATACGCTTGAAGGATAAGATTCTTTCTTCGCTTCTGCACTTACAAAGTAGAACAATTTGTCTTTTACGATGGCACCGCCCAATGTTCCACCATAAGTACGAGTGTACTGCTGAGTGAGCGGAGACTTTTCGTAACCGCGTACGGCACTGTATTTACCATACATGTTCTGGTTGTTGAAGTAAGTGTAAGCCGAACCGTGAGTGGTGTTAGTACCCTGCTTGGTGATGGCATTGATACCACCTCCGGTAAATCCGCTCTGACGTACATCGAAAGGAGCAACGACTACCTGAATTTCCTGGATAGCATCCATAGAAATCGGGTTGGCACCTGTCTGGCCACCGTTAGTTCCGGATGCAGACAAACCGAACACGTCGTTACTTACTGTACCGTCAATCTGGAAACTGTTGTAACGGTTGTTTGAACCGGCGAATGTGATACCTCCGTTCTTTGAAGTCATTGCCATCGGCATGTTCTTCACGATGTCGTACACGTTACGGTCGACTGTCGGAGTGTTTTCGATTTTCTGTGTAGAGAAGTTGTGTGCAGCTCCGGCATTTGCTTTTGCATCGGCTACTACTACTACTTCGTCCAACAGTTCTGAACTTGGTTTCATTTCGGCATTCAGGCTGAGTGTGTTACCCAGTTCGAGTGAAATACCTGTAAATGCAGTTTTGTTGTAACCTACGTATGAGATTTCAATTTTGTAGGGACCACCGGTACGCATACCTTGGATGGTGTAACGTCCATCTACGTTTGTTACTGCACCGTAGAGAGTTCCTGACGGTTCGTGGATAGCTACCACTGTAGCACCGATAACCGGGGCTTTGGTTTCATCTAAAACTTTTCCGCTGATAGCAGAAGTTGTTACCTGAGCATTTGCGCCAACAGCCATAGCTGAAACGACCAATGCGGAGTACAGGAATTTGGAATGATGTACCATAAATTTTTAATTAAATAAATTGTAAATCTATTTTCGCGTTGTTGTTCGCTAAATACTTTGTAGTTAAGTTCGTTGATTCTTTTTGTATTACTTAGTTTTTTCTGTTGCAAAGTTAAAAAATCTTTTCAACGAATAATTAGAGAGTGGACGATTTAACAAATTAGGCAGTCGATAATTAACTTTTTTATTTTCCTATCGGATAGGGAATATAGAACGACAGATTCCTTTTTTCTTGATTTTGTGTGAGTTGCATAATTCAGGTAATATGTAATAAGTTTGTAATTTGTGGACTAATGAAAGAAGAATCTGACAAGGTTATTGTATGAATCCTGAATTTATTTTCATTTTGCTTTGTGGTTGACTTTATTATGGACATTTGTTTTTTTGTCTATTTTTGCAAAATGAAAGTAAGAGTTTATCAATATGAAACAAAAATTGGAAGAGAATAAAGGAATTCCGGCTTCATTACTGTGGATACTGGCCATTATATCAGGACTTTCTGTGGCGAATCTGTATTATAATCAACCGTTGCTGAACCGTATCAGTGAGGATTTGGGTATCTCGGAGTTTACAGCTAACCTGATACCTATGACCACACAGATTGGGTATGCGCTGGGATTGTTATTTATTATCCCTTTGGGGGATTTGTACAAGCGGAAGAATATCATTGTCATTAATTTTCTCTTGTTGTCGGTGGCGACTTGCAGTATTGCCATGTCGGTGAATGTGTTTTACATCTTGTTGGCCTCGTTGGTGACAGGGATTTGTTCGGTCATGCCGCAGATTTTTATTCCGATTGCTGCACAGTTTTCGCTGCCTCAGAATAAAGCACGTAATGTGGGGATGATGGTCAGCGGTCTGCTGACCGGTATTTTGGGTTCACGGGTAATCAGTGGTTTTGTAGGCGAATACTGGGGATGGCGTACGATGTATTATATTGCAGCCGTCATCATGTTGCTTTGTATTTTTGTGGTGGTTCGGGTGTTGCCGGATATGCCGCTAAATTTCAAGGGTACGTACAAAGGACTGATGAAATCGCTTTTTACGCTGTACAGGGACAATTCGACCATCCGTCTGGTATCTGCACGGGCCGGACTTTGTTTTGGTAGTTTCCTGGCGTTATGGGCATGTTTGGCCTTTAAGTTGAGTGGGGAACCGTTTTATGCAGGAAACAATATCATCGGCATGCTGGGATTGTGTGGGGTGGCCGGTGCACTGACAGCTTCTTTTGTCGGTAGTCTGGTGCATAAGTTTGGAGTGCGCTTTTTTACTTTTGTTGGTTGTTCGCTCATCATTGCAGCTTGGATAATCATGTTTATTTTCCAGGACTCTTATTTAGGCTTTATCATAGGAATTATCGTGATAGATATCGGTATGCAATGTGTACAGATAGGTAATCAAACCTGTGCGTTGTCGCAGGCTCCCAAGGCGACCAACCGGGTGAATACCATCTTTATGACGACTTATTTTGTGGGTGGTTCACTGGGAACTTTTCTGGCCGGTACATTCTGGCACGCATGGGGTTGGACCGGAGTGGTTTGTGTAGGAATTGGTCTGACACTGATTTCACTGCTTGTGACGCTTTTTACTCGAAACTGATTATTCAAATGAACGAATATATATGAAAAAGAATGTGATTTATTTGAACGACTGGCTGGCTATTCATCCGTATACGACAGTTTGTTCTTCAGATACGTTTTTTGTGGAGTTGGCCAACAAACTTTATGCGGCATGTCATTTGGAGGAATTGCCTGAGACGTTTCGCAAGAATTTAAGTTTGTATGTGGCGGCTTATCTGGAAGACATCATTTCCGGCCTGGGATTGTGGCAGGGATTTACCACTGCTCATACCCGTTTGTATGGCAGGTGTCTTCCATTCTATCCCACGGGAAAAGATTATATAAAGGGAGAGGTAAACTTGGAGGACGTACGTTTCATTATCTGGAATACATGGCAGAAGGCTCCTTACTCGCATGGGTATGTAAATCCGCTGGATACCTCAATCTTAAAGCAGGCACAGGCTTTTCTGCCTTTACTGGAGGAAGCTTATGAGGTGGCTCCGGAGAATGAGTTGCTGAAGGATTATTTTGCCGGCTATGCAGATGAAAAAGAGGCTGACCGGAAATTGTCATGGCTTTTCGGGTACACTTACCTCACGGAACCTTCTATGCTGCCTTATATTGAACGGGTGGCACCGGATGACCGTTTTATTATCCCTACGGGTCCTTTGGCGTTGTTCCTTCACGAATGGATTGAGTTGTTGGCTGGTAAGCAGGCGGCGTGCTGGAAATCGGTTCCTCGTCTGTATCAGGAGGAAAAGGAAATGCCGGAAACTGTTTTGCAGAAGAATGCGGAGATTTATCGTCTCTTTACCTTGTGGACTGGCGGGCGGAAGATTATTTATCTCAACGGCTATGCGTCATTGAAACGCTTCCTGGTAGAGATTCTGCAGTGGCCGGATGATGAGAATCACACCTTGCCGCAGATGAAGAGTTGCCGGAACTTTGTATTGATGGTGGATGAGCAGAAAGGGCTTTTGCTGGCGAAGGATGTGTGTGAATACATCGCCGACACGGAAAATCCTTATTACGATCAGGAAGAGGCTTCGCAAAATGCATTCCGTATGTTGACGGAAGAGATGCTTTGTCCGCCGGATTTACTGCATTATTGCATTGAGAAAAACTTGCTGCCCGATGCAGAATTGCCTGAAGTAGGAGAGAAGATGCTGGTGAAACTGAATGCAGACTTTATTGCACGGCATTCATTACTGTATTATTATCGCGGCGATTGATTTTGTCGAGTATATATCATAAAAAAAGCACGAACCGAAATTCGTGCTTTTTTATGTTATGATGGATATAGATTAGCAAACCTTGTGTGAACCGTCGCTGATAACTACATCGTATACTTTCGGGCTGCGACCGAATTTTTCTTTGAAGCGTTCTTTTGCAGTAGAAATAAATGTTTCGTACAATTCATTTTTAACCAGGTTGATGGTACATCCACCAAATCCACCGCCCATTACGCGTGAACCAGTAACTCCACAGTCAAAAGCAATATCGTTCAAGAAGTCGAGCTCTTCGCAGCTTACTTCATACAGCTTGCTCATACCATGGTGAGTTTCATACATTTTCTGTCCCACTGTTTCGTAGTCGCCTTTTTCCAATGCGTCGCATACGTCGAGCACACGCTGGATTTCTTCGATTACGTATTCAGCACGCATGTAGTCTTCTTCAGAAACTTCAGCTTTTACTTCGTTCAGCATATCCATTGTGCAGTCTCTCAGGAATTCTACAGTCGGATGGTTCTTCTTGATAGCAGCTACAACAGCTTCACAGCTCTGACGGCGTTTGTTGTATGCAGAAGATGCCAGTTCATGTTTTACTACAGAGTCAACCAATACCAAACGGTATCCGTCCGGTCTGAACGGGAAGTACTGGTATTCCAGTGAACGGCAGTCCAGACGAATCAGATGACCTTCTTTACCAAATACAGAAGCAAACTGGTCCATGATACCGCAATTAACTCCGCAGTAGTTGTGTTCTGTAGCCTGACCTACTTTAGCCAGTTCGAATTTATCAATTTTGTTGTCGCCGAACAAATCGTTCAAAGCGTATGCGTATGTAGATTCCAATGCAGCAGAAGAAGACATACCTGCACCCAGAGGCACATCACCTGCAAATGCAGTATTGAAGCCTTTTACGTCAACTCCGCGTTTGATCATTTCACGGCAAACACCGAAGATATAACGTGCCCAGCTTGCTTTCGGAGCATCTTCTTCGTTCAATCCGAATTCTACGTAGTCTTTCAAGTCGATAGAATAAGCGCAAACTTTATCTTTTCCGTTCGGTTTGATTTCGGCTACCATACCTTTGTCTACAGCTCCCGGAAATACAAAACCTCCGTTGTAGTCAGTGTGCTCACCAATCAGGTTGATTCGTCCCGGAGAAGTATATACTGAGCCTGTTGTACCGTCGAAATGCTTGATAAAGCGGCTTCTTACAAATTCTATGTCCATAATGATAAAAATTAAAGGTTAATAAATTCTGGTATATAAACAAGAAAGGATGAAGAATGAGTTCATTCTTCATCCTTATGTCTTTTTTATTCAGTCGGAATGTCTTTATTTACATTCTTGCATCCAATCAACGCATAGAATAACAAGTATGCCAATGCGGCTGCAATTACGATAAAGCTGTTCAGGTAACCTGCTGAGTCGGCTACTCCACCTTGTAACAGTGGAAGCAATCCACCACCGCAAACCATTACCATGAAGATTCCGGAAGCAGCTTCTGTATATTTACCCAGTCCTTCAACAGCCAGGTTGAAGATACCACCCCACATGATTGAAGTACAGAGTCCGCAGAGTGCCATACACATTACGCTGACAGGAACAGCTTCCAGTCCGAATGACAGACTAGCTCCGCTTTTGAATACCGGCATGTTGACTACGCTGGTCAACGGAGTTACGAAGGCAATACCAATCAAAACCAATCCGAGAATAGAAGCTACAGTCAACATGGCCTTACTGCTGAACTGTGCTCCAAGTGAAGCACCAATCAGACGACCGATAAGCATCAGGAACCAGTAAGTTCCTACGATAGAACCTGCAATGGCCGGATCGATACCCAGACCGCCTTCGTGAGCCTGTGCAGTCATAAACAGGTTTGCAAAGTGAGGAACACCTACTTCAATACCTACGTAAACGAAGATGGCGATGGTTCCTAACTTGAAGTGACGGAAAGACAACGGGCTGTGTTCGCCTTTGCTCTTGTTTGCCTTAGACAAGCTTGGTTCAGGGATAGCCATGAAGAAAAGTACCAGGAAAGCGATGGCGAAGATAGCCATGGCGATGTACAATGCCGGCAAAGCCTTAGCGATAGTACGTTCTTCTACGTTGGCACCCATCAGGTAACCTACCAATACCGGAACGATAGTAGCTGACAAAGAGTTCAGTGAACCACCAGTCTGGATAAGCTGGTTACCTTTCTTGCCGCCACCACCCAGAGTGTTCAACATCGGGTTAACTACTGTGTTCAGCATACACATAGAGAAACCAGAGATGAAGGCTCCAGCCAAATATACAGAGAATCCGCCTTTAGAGGCCAATGCCTGAATACCTACACCAATGAATCCTACTGCAATAGCAATCAATGCTGTTTTCTTGTATCCGATTTTCTGTAAAAGAAGTCCCGAAGGAATACCCATAAATGCGTATGCAATGAAGTTCGCAGCGAATCCGAGTGTAGCTTCCAGGTTGGTAGCTCCAAATTCACTCTGTACGATTACTCCAAATGGAGCCGGCAAACCGGTTACGAAAGAAATCATAGCAAACAATGCGAACATCATTACTATGGGTAACAAATAGCTTTTTTGTTGTTGTGACATGTTGTTTAAAGGTGTTAGTTTGTTATAGGTTAATTAAAGAATTAGATTTTTATTTTTCAACTCCGAACTTATAGATAGTTACCTGATGGTAGGTATCTTCCGGTTTCAGTACGACTGACGGGAAGTGTCCTTTGTTGGGTGAGTCGGGGAAGTGCTGTGCTTCAAAGCAGATGGCACTTCTTGCCGGGAATGTAGCACCGTGGTATCCAGTGAAACCATTGTGCCAGTTGGCGGTGTATACTTGTACACCCGGCTCTGTGGTATAAACTTCCAGCGAACGTCCGCTTTCCGGTTCTACGCATTTAGCCGCAAATACCAGAGCTTCCGTTTCGCGTTTGTTCAGCACGTAGCAATGGTCGTATCCGGATCCGTTGATGAGCTGCTGGAACGGTTCATTGATACGGCTTCCCACTGTGTGCGGTGTACGGAAGTCCATCGGAGTACCTTCTACTTTCAATACTTCTCCTGTAGGGATAGATACTTCGTCTATTGGAATATAAAAATCTGCGTTGATTGTGACAATGTTATTGTCTACGGTTGGAGTTGGATTATTCAAACCTGCCAGACTGAAAAATGCGTGGTTTGTCAGGTTGATAATGGTCTTTTTGTCGCAGTTGGCTACGTAAGTGATGACCAATTCGTTCTCTCCTGTCAGTGTATAAGTAACTGTGACGTCCAGATTGCCAGGGAAACCTTCTTCACCATCTTTAGAGAGATAGTGCAGCGTTACGCTCTGCTCATCTTCCTGTTTGGCATCCCATACACGGGCATGGAAACCAGTCGGACCTCCATGCAGGGAGTTAGGACCGTTATTGATGGTCAAATTATGTTCTTGTCCGTCCATCAGGAAACTGCCTTTCGCAATACGGTTGCCATAGCGTCCGATTAGTGTACTCAGGAAAGGTTCGTGACTGTTGATAACATTATCGATGCTGTCATGTCCCTGCACCACATTGGCCAGTTTACCGTTTTTGTCCGGTACCATCACAGTTAAGATTGCTCCCCCATAGTTTGTAATTGCTACTTCGGCACCTTGCTGGTTCGAAAGAATAAACAAATCTGTCTCTTTGCCGTCTACAATTTTTTGAAAATCTGCTCTTTTTAAGCCGCTTAAATTATTTTCTTTGTAAAATGTGTTGTTCATATTATTAAAATCTTTTAGTTCACACATTATTTTGTTGTGCAAATAAAAAGATTTTCTTCAATATACCCAAACATTTTCGAAGAAAGAACGTTCTTTAATTGTTTAAAGAAAGTAAATCGGCGACAATAAAACTGCTTCCTCCCACAAAAATAAAATCATCCGGCTGGGCCTGTTCCTTGGCTGCTTCGAAGGCTTCTTTCACATGGGGGTAAGCTTCTCCGTGTAAATTGAAGGTCTCGGCCAGTGCTTTCATCTGCTGGTAGGGAAGAGCTCGTTTCACGCTGGCTTGCGTGAAATAATATCGGGCATCTTTAGGCAACATAGACAATACACCGCTCACATCCTTATCGTTCACCATGCCGATGACAATATGTAAGGTTTTATAAGTCTGATGTCTGAGCTGCTCGGTAATGTATTGCATGCCTCCCGTATTGTGTCCGGTATCGCAGATGATGGTCGGTTTCTCACCTAATTTCTGCCAGCGTCCCATCAGACCGGTCAGCTCGCAGACATGGAGGAAGCCTTCACGCACATTCTCTTCTGACAGATTATACCCTGCGTGACGAAGCTGGCGGATAGCCGAGAGTAGGGTATTGGTGTTCTTTAGCTGGCATAAGCCTCCCAGTTCGCCCTCCAGTTGAGGGTAGTCAGCAGTTTGGTAAACGTAATGCATCGCTTCGTTGCAGGTCGCATGGATGAGCAGGTGCTCGTCTTCGGCAAATACAATGGGAGCCCCTACGGCAGTAGCCTTAGCCTGGAAGACTGGTCGGGTTTCGGGGGTGGTTTCACCGATTACAACCGGAGTACCTTCTTTAATGATGCCCGCCTTTTCTGAAGCAATTTTTTCCAGGGTATTACCTAAAAACTGTACATGGTCAAAACTAATGTTGGTAATGACACATAAGTCGGGCTGAATGATGTTGGTGCAGTCCAGTCTTCCTCCAAGACCGACCTCTATGACAGCTACATCCACCTGCTGTTCAGCGAAATAGGTGAATGCCATAGCAGTGGTAAGTTCAAAGAAAGAAGGGTGGAGCGGTTCGAAGAAAGCACGGTGCTTTTCTACAAAATCGATGACAAATTCCTGACTTACCGGAGTGCCGTTTACGCGGATACGTTCACGGAAATCCACCAGATGAGGAGAAGTATAAAGTCCGGTTTTATAACCTGCAGCCTGTAGAATGGCAGCCAATGTATGCGAACAAGAACCTTTCCCGTTGGTTCCTGCCACGTGAATCGTATGGAATTTGCGGTGAGGGTGATGGAAGTAATCATCCAGGGCATACGTGTTGTCCAATCCCTCTTTGTAAGCATCTTTGCCCACCTGCTGAAACAGAGGGGCACTATTATATAAGTAGGTAAGTGTTTCCTGATAATTCATGATTTCTGCTTTTTAAAAACAGCTGCAAATATCATCATTTTTATCAGGATAACCTATCTTTTTACGATTTCATTTACCAGTAAGCCCCTTGCGGGTACTTGATTCCTTCTACTCCGATACTGATGGAACTGCTTTCATTAAACTTGAAATTAATCATTCCCCCAATCCGGTCGGGAGCAAAATTAGGCATGGGGTAGTAATAGGGTGAACGTTTTGGCATGAGCGACTTGTTGCCATAGGCATACAGACTGATACGTTCGTTGACTTTAAACGCAGCAATGCCGGTAATTCCTACATTGCGGTAGTTAATGCCACCCCAGTTGAAGTTGCTGGCATACAATCCGCCTGCTACGCTGAAGCGCTTGTTCAGCGGTACGGCGTACAAGAAAGCGGCATCCTGACCGAAACCCACTCCGGAAGGAGCGTATTTGCTCGGACTGAATGTGACATTCATGCCGATGGACGCATTGAATCCTTTATGTAGCTCCCAGGTGGCATAGCCGTAATTGAACGGAGTAATGCCATACATATCGAAGGGAGAGTATAGGTAATGCTGCGGAACAGGAGCGGGCAGGGGTACACTGAGTGTATCCTTAGCCATGAGCTGTTCTGCATGCAATGTCGTGGAAAGGGAGTCGGAAGGAAGCGACTTCGGGTTTTCTGTCTGTGCTAAAACGAGTAACGGACAGAACAATGTCAGCAGCAAGATATATTTTTTCATGACTTTCATTTTTTTTGTTACCCCAAAAATACAAAAAATGTCACTGCTATTTAGGCTGTTATCTCTTTTTAGTCCTGGTTTAAATTTTATTTGGATAAAGAAGACGATGTGGAGCAGAGCAGAATCTGAAATGTCCTGTTCTATTTTCAGTACTTCTTAAGGAGTACTGTAGTACTTCCACGAAAGTACTGGAGTACTCCCTATGCAGTACTGGAGTACTTCTTCGGAAGTACTGGTAAAAGGCTTTCGGCCGAAATAGGAGACTTGCAGGAATCGTGTTTAAATGCAGAAAGGACTGACTCCATTTGTAGGGGAGACAGTCCTTTCTCATATCTGAAAAGCTGTTGCTTAATCGAATAAACTTCTGAATTTCTTGAAGATTTTTTCTTTCAGACTTGTATTTGGCTTGAAGTTCTCTGCTTCCTGCCATTTTTCCAGTGCCTGACGTTCTTCTTTCGTCAGCGTTTCCGGAATGTAGACGCTGATATTTACCAGCAAGTCACCTGTACCGGTGTTGTATCCGTAGCTGTTGATGTTTGGCAGACCTTTGCCGCGCAAGCGAAGCACTTTGCCCGGCTGTGTGCCCGGCTCAATCTTGATTTTTGCCTTTCCATCGATGGTCGGAATTTCTACCGTACCTCCTAATGCTGCGGTTGGTACGCTCAACAGAAGGTTGTAAATCAAGTCACTTTCGTCACGGATGAGTTCCGGATGCTTTTCTTCCTCAATCAATACCAGCAAGTCGCCCGGTACCCCGTTGTGTTTTCCGGCATTACCTTTTCCGTTGATGGTCACCTGCATGCCTTCAGCTACTCCGGCCGGAATCTTAACGGTTACTACTTCCTCACCGTAAACCACTCCTTCACCGTTACATTCCTTACATTTGTTCTTGATGATTTTACCTTCACCACCGCACTGTGGACATACAGACTGTGTCTGCATCATGCCGAAAATGCTCTGCTGTGTGCGGGTTACGCTACCCGTTCCGTGACATGTAGGACAGGTTTCTGTACCTCCGTCACCTTCCGCTCCTGTACCATGGCAGTGACTGCATTCTACGTATTTCTTCAGCTTGAATTTCTTTTCAACTCCAGTAGAAATCTCCTTCAGGTTCAGTTTGACCTTTACGCGCAAGTCTGAACCACGGAATTTCCGCTGATGTGACTGGCCTCCGCCACCAAATCCGCTGCTGAATCCGCCAAATCCTCCGTGTCCGCCGAAAATATCGCCGAACATAGAGAAAATATCGTCCATAGACATGCCTTGGCCTCCAAATCCGCCAAATCCACTTCCACCTCCGGCTGCACCGTCTACTCCGGCAAAACCGAACTGGTCATAGCGTGAACGCTTGTCCGGGTTGCTCAATACTTCGTAGGCCTCTGCGGCTTCCTTGAACTTCTCTTCCGCTTCCTTATCACCCGGGTTGCGGTCCGGATGATATTGGATGGCCTTTTTTCGGTAGGCCTTCTTTATTTCGTCTGCCGTGGCTGTTTTGGCAACCCCCAGCACTTCATAATAATCTCTTTTCGCCATGACTATACCTGTTTATTATTGGGCAACCACCACTTTTGCATGGCGGATGACTTTTTCGTTCAGTTTATATCCGGTTTGTACACAATCCAAGACCTTGCCTTTCTGTTCTTCGCTTGGAGCAGGTACCAAAGCCACAGCTTCATGGAAGTCAGTATCGAATGCTTCGCCCACAGGTTCCATCTTTTCCAAGCCTTCCTGATGCAGGTTCTTCAGGAACTTCTGATAAATCAGTTCCACTCCCTCGTAAATGGCTTTCACGTCTTCTGCCTTCTGCATGTTCTGCAGCGCACGTTCCAAATCGTCCAAAATCGGCAGGATAGCATTGATAGCCTTTTCTCCTCCGTTTTTGATTAATTCGGCTTTTTCCTTTAAGGTACGTTTGCGGAAGTTGTCGAATTCAGCAGACAGACGCAGGTATTTGTCTTTCTGCTCGTCGATGACTTTCTGAGCTTCTTCCAGTTCTTTTCCCAACTTTTCTTCGGCAGTCAGTTCCTTTTCTTCTGAAGAGGCATTTTCCTGTGCTTCTGATGCTTCGGAAGTCATTTGTTCATTCTCGGCAGCTTCTTGTGACTGCTTTTTCAATTCTTCTTCCACGTTCGGATTTTTATTTTCGTTGTTCATATCTTAATGGTTTTTATTTTCGTTTGAATAGTTTTCTTTTCCCTCTAACAAATTTCGTGCCTTAATGGCAGTTTTATTCAAATTGGCTGCAAAAATAATAAAAAACTGCCACACTGACATAGAAAAAACGAAGATTACACGTGTACTCCCGATTTTGGCATTTCATCATTCTGATAGGTCAGTTCAACCCTTGATTTGTCAGCTTCGCACGTTTGTTGGGCTTTTATCGGGCGGTGTGAGGTAATTTTGTTTCCATCATCAATCAATACACAAGAAAATGTTTAAGAAAATAGTCCGTTTTTCAATTCGAAAAAAACTGTTTGTCGTGCTGACAACCTTTTTTTTAATGATTGGGGGCATTTATTCAATGCTGACATTGCCCATCGATGCAGTGCCCGACATTACCAATAATCAGGTACAGATTGTTACCGTGTCGCCCACTTTGGCCCCTCAGGAGGTGGAACAGTTGATTACTTTTCCGATAGAAGTGGCTATGAGCAACATCATGAATGTGGAGGAAATTCGTTCCGTGTCCCGTTTCGGCTTGTCGCTGGTGACCGTGGTGTTTAAGGAAAGTGTGCCCACACTGGATGCCCGTCAGCTGGTGAATGAACAGATACAAACCGTGGCCGGAGAAATACCTTCGGAGTTGGGTGTGCCGGAGATGATGCCCATTACTACCGGTTTGGGTGAAATCTACCAGTATGTACTGAAAGTAGCTCCCGGATATGAGGATAAATATGATGCCATGGAGTTGCGTACCATTCAAGACTGGATTGTGAAAAGACAGCTTTCGGGTATTCCAGGCATTGTGGAAATCAACAGTTTCGGAGGATACCTGAAGCAATATGAAGTGGCTGTCGACCCGGATGCCTTGTATTCGCTCAATATCACCATCAGCGATGTGTACGATGCATTGAGCCGCAATAACCAGAATACCGGAGGTAGTTATATAGAAAAGGTAAACCGTGCGTATTACATCCGTTCGGAGGGTATGATTACCGACTTGAAAGATATTGAACAGATTGTCGTGACCAATCGTGGAGGTATCCCTGTACATGTGAGCGATATTGGTAAAGTACGCTATGGGGCTCCTAAGCGTTTTGGTGCCATGACCAAGGATGGAGAAGGCGAATGCGTGGGAGGTATTGCCATGATGCTGAAAGGTGCCAATGCCAATGTGGTCACGCAGGAGTTGGAGAAGCGCGTGGCGAAGGTACAGAAGATGCTTCCCGAAGGCGTCAGTGTAGAACCTTATCTGAATCGTTCAGAATTGGTGAACCGTAACATTTCGACAGTTATCCGCAACCTGGTGGAAGGAGCCATTATCGTGTTCTTGGTATTGATTCTGTTCCTCGGCAATGTCCGTGCAGGATTGATTGTGGCTTCCGTAATCCCGTTAGCTATGCTTTTTGCCTTTATCCTGATGCGGGTGTTCGGTGTATCTGCCAACCTGATGAGTTTGGGAGCCATCGACTTCGGTATTGTGGTAGACGGTTCCATTGTGATATTGGAGGGAATTCTGGCGCATATTTACGGCCGTCGGTTGATGGGGCGTACCCTCAGCAAAGAAGAAATGGATGCAGAGGTGGAGAAAGGAGCCGGCAATGTCGTACGAAGCGCCACGTTTGCCGTTCTGATTATTCTGATTGTGTTCTTCCCTATATTGACTTTGACCGGAATCGAAGGAAAATACTTTACTCCGATGGCCAAGACGCTGGTGTTCTGTATTATCGGTGCTCTGCTGCTGTCGCTGACTTATGTGCCGATGATGGCTTCCTTGTTCCTGAAGCGTACGGTATCGGTAAAACCGACATTGGCCGACCGCTTTTTTGAGAAATTGAACCGTGTGTATCGCCGGACACTGGACTTCTGCCTGTCGCATGTATGGGGTACGCTGGTGTCAGCCTTTACCTTATTAATACTTTCGTTCTTTCTGTTTACCCGCTTGGGCGCCGAGTTTATTCCAACTCTTGACGAAGGTGACTTTGCCATGCAGATGACACTTCCGGCAGGTAGTTCATTGAGCCGCAGCATCGAGGTGTCGCTTGAGGCTGAAAAGAAACTGAAGCAGGATTTCCCGGAAATCAAGCATGTGGTTGCCAAGATTGGTACCGCAGAGGTTCCGACCGACCCGATGGCGGTAGAGGATGCCGATGTGATGATTGTGATGAAGCCTTTCAGTGAATGGACATCGGCCAGCAGTCGGGCAGAGATGGTAGAGAAGATGAAGAAGTCATTGGAAACGGTGGAAGGGGCAGAGTTCAACTTCAGCCAGCCTATCCAGTTGCGCTTCAATGAGTTGATGACGGGTGCCAAAGCCGACATTGCCATCAAACTGTATGGAGAGGATATGACTGAATTGTATGCTAAGGCCAAAGAAGCTGCGAAATACGTGGAACAGGTGCCCGGAGCTGCCGATGTATTGGTGGAGCAGGCCATGGGACTTCCGCAATTGTTGGTGAAGTATGACCGCTCTAAAATAGCCCGTTATGGCATTGACATAGAAGAATTGAATTCCATTATTCGTACGGCATACGCAGGAGAAACCGCCGGGGTAGTCTTTGAAAACGAACGTCGTTTTGATCTGGTACTTCGTCTGGACAACGAAAAGGTGAAGGACTTGAATATCGACAAACTGTTTGTCCGCACGGGAGAAGGTATTCAGATACCAGTCAGCGAGGTAGCCAGCATTGATTTGGAAAACGGTCCTTTGCAGATTAACCGCGATGCAACCAAACGACGGATTGTCATTGGGGTCAATGTGCGCGATGCCGATATTCAGCAGGTAGTAGAACAGATACGTACCTCTCTGGAGAAAAATATCAAGTTGAAACCGGGATATTACTGGGAATACGGCGGACAGTTTGAGAACTTGCAGAATGCCGTGCGTACCCTGAGCATTGTCATTCCGATTGCGCTGATGCTGATTCTGCTGTTGTTGTTCTTTGCCTTCCGCAGTGTTATCTATTCATTGGTTGTCTTTTCTACGGTGCCCTTGTCACTGATTGGCGGTGTGGTAGCTCTGTGGCTGCGCGGACTCCCGTTCAGTATTTCAGCCGGTGTAGGATTCATCGCCCTGTTTGGTGTAGCCGTGTTGAACGGTATTCTGATGATTAACCATTTTAATGATTTGCGAAAAGAAAAAACATATACCATGTGTACGAACCGAATTATTGCAAAAGGATGTCCTCATCTGTTGAGGCCTGTCTTCCTGACCGGATTAGTCGCTTCGTTGGGCTTTGTGCCGATGGCCGTAGCTACTTCTGCCGGTGCCGAGGTACAGCGTCCGCTGGCCACGGTAGTGATTGGTGGTCTGATTGTGTCTACTGTTTTGACCCTGATTGTCATTCCGGTATTCTATCGTCTGGTAAATGTGATAGCCCATCTGTGGGGCCGGAAAAAACACCGTGTACGGTTAGGACGCAAGGCGGGTATGACGTGTATGTTGCTCCTTGCAGCCGTATCTGTTTCTGCAGTCACTCCGCAGAAAGCAATTACCCTGGATGAGGCGGTAGAAATAGCCTTGCAGAACCATCCCCGTCTGAAGATGGCCAGTGCGGAGATTGAACGCAGTCGCGTAGCCCGTGGTGAAGTGTGGGATGGAGGAAATACCTCGTTCAGCTATTCCTGGGGACAGTTGAACGGCGAATACAAGAAAGATAATGAACTGGCCGTAGAACAGTCGTTAGGCTCTTTGCTGACTCCTTTTTATAAGAATGCGCTGGTGAATGCCCAGATAACGACTGGCACTCATTACCGTGACATGGTGAAGAAAGAGATTGTGGCCGAAGTGAAACGTGCCTGGGTATATTATCAGTATGCTTTCCACCTGTATCATTTGTACGGAGCGCAAGAAGAACTGGCCTTGAAATTGCGTGAGAGCGGCGACTTGCGTTACCAGCAAGGAGATATTGACCAGACGGAGCGTAATATGATTGCGACACTGGCCGCCGAACTTCACACTCGCAGCTTGCAGGCGCGGGAGGAGATGGAACTTGCTTCCCGCCGTTTCGCCTGGGCATGTTATGCCGGTGAACAGGTGGTTCCCAACGACAGTTCATTGGCTGTGCTTCCGCTGTCCTTGCAAGACCGGATGCTTTCGGCTCCTCATCTGAATTATTTTGCCAGTCAGGTGCAGGAAAAGAAATCGCAGCTTCGGATAGAACGGAGCAAGTTCTTCCCGGAATTTTCGCTGGGTTATGTCCGTCAGAAAATTGCTCCGCTGAATGGCTTGAATTCGTGGATGGTGGGAGTGTCTTTCCCCATTCTGTTCTTCCCGCAGCGCAGTCGTAGCAAGCAGGCAAAAGTGAGTCTGCAGATTGCTCAGTGGGAGGCCGACCAGAACCGTGTGCAACTGAATAACAAGGTGGAGGAGCTTTACCGTCGTGTACGCCAGCAACAGGAAAGCCTGGATTATTATGCCAAGGCTGCGTTGAAAGAGGCAGATGCCTTGCAGGAAAGTGCCTTGATGAAGTTCAAGGAAAGTGAAATCAACATTACGGAGTTTGTGCAGAGTCTGAATGCTTCCCGTGACATTCGACGGAATTATATTGAGACAGTGTATGCATACAATGTATCCGTGTTGGAAATCGAATTATATACAGAATAAAAATAAAAAAACATAGCAAGATGAAACAAATTCTTTTTTTCTCAGCCTTATGCTGCTCGCTGGTGATGGCCTCTTGTGGAGGTGGTTCCACTGAAAAAACATCCGATGAATCTACAGCGGTACAGTCCGTACAGCAGGACAGTCTTCAGGCATCTTCCGACAGCCTGGAAGTGGATGGTACTACGGGAGCTACCCAGGTGGCCAATGCACCTTCTTTTAACGGTATCTTGATGATACCGCCACAGCAACACGCAACGATTACTCTTAGTATGGGCGGGGCTGTACACAGCGTGTCTTTCCTTCCGGGCGATTATGTGCGTAAAAACCAGGTCATCCTGACACTGGAGAATCCGGAATTCATAGCTTTGCAGCAAACCTGGCTCGATGCAGCTGCGCAGACAGAGTTCCTGGAAAAAGAATATCTTCGCCAGCAGAATCTGGCTTCTCATGAGGCTGCTTCACAAAAACGGATGCAGCAGAGCAAGGCGGAATATTTGTCGATGAAGAGCCGTCTGGATGCAGCTGCAGCCCAGTTGCTGATTTTGGGAGTGGATGCCCGCAGCTTGCAGACAAAAGGCATTCAGCCTTATTTGGAGATAAAAGCGCCGTTAAACGGCTATGTCACGAACATGAACGTGAACGTAGGAAAATATTTCAATGTAGGTGAGCCCGTGTGCGATGTGATTGACAAGCAGGCCCCGATGCTGCAGCTTACAGCCTACGAAAAAGATCTGGATAAGTTGAATGTGGGCGACCGTATGGAGTTCCATGTAAACGGAATGGGAAATGAAACCTTCGAAGCCGTACTGGTTTCCATTGACCAGATGGTAGACAATGCCAACCGTTCCATCAAAGTGTATGCCCGTGTGGCTCATCCGCAAAAAGATTTTCGTCCTGGCATGTATGTGTCGGCACGTAAGTCGGCAAAAAATGAATAACTTTGCAGCATGAAGCGAATCTGGAGCAATAAATATGTGCTGATAGTGAATGCCATCTCCATCATGGTGGCATTCCTTACGCATTTCCCGGAATTGATTACCTTGTCGAATCCGTATTCGGCCGACGGGCTTTCGTTTCCGGGCATGCACTGGGCTGATGTGGGCAATGAGGTATTATTTACGTACCTTTCCCTTCTTTTTCTCTTTTTCCTGAATGAAGCCGTGTTCCGTTTCAATAGCGATATGGTTTCTATCGGGTGGAAAAAGGTGGTTTGTTCGTTTGTGCTGACCTGGGTAGTAAGTAACCTGCTGGGCAAATGCTTTGTTTACCTGCATCAGCATTTCGATATGCCTGCCATTGATGCCATGCTTCATCATTATCTTCATCCTCTGCGTGACTTCCTGATAACCTGCATTGTGACGGGAAGCTGCTATTTCTTCCATCAGAACCGGAAGAGCCGTAAGATGCTGTTTGAAAACCAGCAGTTGCGCATGGAGAATGTCATCAATCAGTACGAGGCCTTGAAAAGCCAGTTGAACCCCCACATGCTGTTTAATTCGCTGAACACCTTGTACCTTTTGATTCGGGAGTCACCCGACAAGGCTCGCCACTATCTGGAAGAACTGTCGCGGGTGATGCGCTACACCTTGCAGGACAACGAGTCGCATTCCGTGACTTTGCGCGAGGAAATGGAGTTCGTACAGTCGTACATGTACCTTTTGCAGGTGCGTTATGAAGAGAATCTTCAGTTTGACATCCGTATCCATCCGGAACTGATGTCACGGAAACTGTCACCCATGGCCCTGCAGTTATTGGTGGAGAATGCCGTGAAGCACAATGAAATCAGTAACCGCCGTCCGCTGACAGTGTCTGTGATAGCCGAAGGTGACACGGTGGAAGTGAGTAATCCGCTTCAGCCCAAACGGGGAGGGAGTGCCGGAATGGGCATCGGACTGGCAAATCTGGCCAAGCGCTATCAGTTGCTGTATAAAAAAGACATAATCGTAAAAGAGGAAAATCATCGTTTCGCCGTTATTCTGCCTTTGATATGAAGACTTTGATTATAGAAGATGAGAAAGCAGCCTTGCGCAACCTGAAGGCCGTAATGCAGGAAGTGAACACCGATTTTGAAATCGTCGGCGAAGTGGACAGTATTTTCGACGGGGTAGAGTGGTTTCGCACGCATCCCATGCCGGAACTGGTGTTTATGGACATTCATCTGGCCGATGGTTCAGCCTTCGATATCTGTGCGCAGGTAGACATCACGTGTCCCATCATCTTTACTACGGCCTACGATGAATATGCCTTGCGGGCCTTTAAGGTGAACAGTGTGGCCTATCTGCTCAAGCCCATCAGCGGCGGCCTGCTGTTCCCCGTACTGGACAAGCTGATGCTGCGGGAGCAGCGTCCGCAGGACGGCCTGACCCTGAAGGCGGGTGCCACGCTGGTGCGGGTGCCGTTTTCCCGGCTGTCCTATGTGGAGGTCAACGGAAAGCATCTCTACTTCCACCTGGCCGACGGCACGGTGCGGGAGG